>Ga0074193_1000437_pt1 | contig 71369 bp, 48 predicted proteins | sample EPASupsiteHSE605_FD_64523 | JGI IMG/M metagenome (GOLD analysis project Ga0074193, IMG submission 64523) | Bioremediated contaminated groundwater from EPA Superfund site, New Mexico - Sample HSE6-05 | ecosystem: Environmental > Aquatic > Deep subsurface > Groundwater > Contaminated ...
CAGAAAAGGATCTTAAACCATTAAGTCGTAAGGAATTAGCATTGAAACTTGCTCAACAAGAAAGAAAAATCATTTCCCAGTTGAATGAGAAGGGTATCAAGTATCAATGGAACTCTTTTATAGACCAACTAGAGAAGTATAATGTTACTGTCCCACTTTAATTATATACAAATAAAGAGAAATGAGAAAAATATATAGGTTGTTTAATCGACGAAATTTCCGTTTAATTGGTAATAAAGATGAGTTTTAATACCTCATATGAATCTGTTTTAGATTTTATTAAAACAACGGATGATATCAACGAACTAATTGGTGTAATCTTTTTGTTTTTGGGGTTAGTTTTTCTTTTTTAAAACTCCAATAATGCATTGCATCGAAAAACAAAAGCCAGAATCTCTAAAATTACTTGTACATAGCGGATGTAGTACTAAAAACTTGGTTCATCAAACAATATCCATGGACAAAAGGGTTTCTTTTGATGCTCTTTTAGATTGTGGGGTTTTTGTTGATGAAATCGATGAGAAATCCATTACACCTCTTAATTTAGCAACCAGGGTTCGAAGTAAGTATTTTGTTAGGTCTTTACTTGATCATGGAGCTGATCCTTCAATTTGCGATGTTCTTTCATTGTTTTTTGTGTTCTTTTTTTGATTTTTCTGAAGAATCCAATATACCACTCGCTATTGCTTGCAGAAATAATGATATTGAAATAGCACAAATGCTTCTCGAATCACATTCTCCTACATCAACAATAGATGGTGTCTCTGTTCCATTATTAATCGCAACTCGCCAAAATAATGTTCAATTAGTGTTTTTACTAATCCAGCATGGAGTTGATCCAAATTACAGAGGAATATCTCCTCAAACTGCTCTTGAGATTGCGATTGAATATGGTTACACTGAGATAGTTCGTGTTTTAGTGGCATCTGGAGCAGAAATCCATATGCTAAATGAAAGTATAATGCCTCTTTACATAAAAGACTTGATTAATGATTGGATCGATGAAAAGATACCTTTTATTCCCGATCCCAATCCAAATGCTGATATAGAAAAATCATTCAAACAGATTAATGAGGATCTACAGACACAACAAACCAAGATCGGGGGGTATTTAAATGAGTTTTCTGGATATGATTTTCAATCTTCATTTATAAGTCCTGCGATTAATCATCAGAATTCACTACTAGTCAACTTTGCTAAGTTTGTGAAAAAAATTGATACATTCGGAAAAGTAGTTCTTCATAGAAGATATCAGTTATTATTCACCCAGTTCCAAGCCATAGGTAATTATGAGAAATCTCAACTTAAAACCATTTTTAATAACGACGAAAAACAATGGGCCGAGATTTTAGAAAGAACAAAGTGTTTAATAGGATCCAATTCAGAGCTTTTTTCTAATGAAGCATCAATGGGAATTGATACTCTTCTTTCCCAACTACCTCGTATCGAAACAGATATTCTCTCTGTATATAGTGATGGTGATTTTGAAATTAGGAAGGTGAATAGGAATACATTGTTGTTTTTGAATCAGTATATCACTCTTTTCAAGATCCTCATAACTGAAGTGTATAGGTTGTTTGAGTCATTTACCGATGCATGTAATGAGGTGTTAAACAGATCTATTGATGCTCTTTCAACCTTTAGAGATGTTATTCTTGATGTAAGACAAATGTCTATTGATATTGTTATTGATCCCACTGGTGAGAACGAGTCCTTGATTGAAAATAAATGCATTCAACAGTGTGAAAAAATACAGATTGACTCTACATTTTTATTATGGCAAAAAGCGCAATTCCAGAGACTCTCTGCGAATATATTAAAGTGTCTGCGATTATCATTACAATAAACAACATGATTCATTACTTTGATTCAAATCCGAACTCAATTAATTTCAATAATACACCTTGATATATATTATTAAAATACAAAACAACATACGATATCAAAATTACGAGAATAACTGCTACAAACACAGGAATTCCGTTATCCCATTCTTTTGATCTTTGATTAAAAGTTGTCACATTTAGTACAAATCTTTGCACATTAGTTATAGTAGGTGGTTTCAATAGTTTAAAAACCTGTTTTTTCTTCCTATCTACATATGCAACATTTGAAGGATCCTCTGGTTGCTGTTGGAAAGTAATGTTAAGTCTCCTATCTTCAAAAGGGTTGACCCAACCAAAAACATAATTACCACATAATTTTTTTGCGATTTCTGACAATAAAATGTGATGCTCTTCTTTAAACCCCCTTGTTGATACCAATAATAGCATTGGCAGGTCTGTTCTGTATGTTTGAATCTCTTCATAAGTAAATTTATGGATAATAGAAAACCTATTTTCATATATAAAATTAAGCATTGGCTGCTTTGTTGTATTCCCATCATACCTAATCATACAATCAGAGCTCAAATACATATCAAAACTCAATTCTTGTGATCCTTTGACAAATAATTGTCGACCCGTTGCCATCGAAATCGATGAAAGCTCGATGGCTAGATCAGAAAAATCACTATTGCATTGAAACAGTGGTATTGATGTGTCAATTTGCTGATCCACATGTGTTAAAAAATCCGAAATATCATTAATAACACGAACAGGAGGGGTTACATAGTTATCCAAAAAGCTTTCGATGGATTTAGCAGAGAAATTACCAGAATATCTCCTATGATAAAAACGATCATAGCCCCGAATAAGGAGAATCGATGGAAAATCTGAAACTCGGAAAAACTTGCAAAAGAAATAATCTTCTACACAATCCATATCATAAAATAGCACACTCTTTTCATATTTTTCCTGAATTGATTTATACTTTATTAGCCCAATTCTCGAAAGTTGGATATTTCCATGTCCAAAATAAACAACAACCGGGGCATTAAAACTTTGATTAACATTTTTCCAAAAACTTTCCTCACCTTGAAAAGAACAAGAAAAATATAGAAAACAAAAAAACATTTTAAAATATCCACTGGGATACATCCCAATTTGGATTCTTGTGGGAATACTAGGGTATGAAGTAACCTATTATTAGCTATATATATAGATTTAAAAATATTCCTCTCCAAGACTCAAAGTGCTTCCCATCTTCTTTGCTAATTGCTCAAATGCTTTATCTTTTTTCTCTAATGTTTGTTTTACCTTTTCGGTAATTAGTTCTATTTCTTTCTTATGCTCACTTTCAACTTTAATCAATTCGCTTTCTAACCTGATCTTTTCAGATTTTAAGAAAATCTGTTCCTCCATTTTTGATTTCAAGTGCAGTTTCAAACTTTCTATTGATGATTCAAGAGTATCTTTAGAAATAATGAATTCTGTTTCGGTTTTTTGATATTGCTGATTCAGATTCTGCAAAGATACTTCTTGCTCTTTGCATCTACACTGATGAATCTTTTTGGACAAAGTGGCAATCATTGCATCTACACTTGATAAGTTATCATTCAGGTGCTTTTTCTTTTCATAAATAGAGTTGTCAAGTTCTGAGATCCTATTATACAATGCTGTTTCCTCTTCTTTATTCTTTTCAATCTTTACTCGCAGGTCGGATTTTTTCCCCTCCAAATCAGACATTGAATCGTTTCTTATTTTCTTTTTAACTTCTTCAAGGATTGCTTTCTGTTTTGATAATGTTTTTTCGAAATCATTCTGTTTTCTTTTTTCAAACTCGCTCTTAATTTCATTAATAGTATCCTTTTGCCATTCCTCGCGCGATATTTCTAATTCTCTCTTTCTGTTCTCAATTATAGATAATGATTTGTTCTTCTTGGTGATAATGTCCTCATTAATTGTGAATTTTAATTCATTTTCCCTTTTCACAGCGCTTTCTTTCATTTTGATAAATTTTTCATTGCATTTTTTCATCATTTCTCCTTTCCATTCATCAAATTCCTTACAAATACTCTCATTCTTCTCAACCAATTGCTTTTTCTCATTTTCGAATTCGTTTTTTATTTTTTCTTCCTCAATTACGATTTCTTTTGCATTATCAACCAAAATATTGCTAATACGCCGTTCCAATGAAACTATTATTTCCTTCCGACAGTTATCAGTTTCCAATTTGATTTTTTCAAGTTCATCCTTCATTCCCTCGCAATACAACAGCAATTTCTCATTCTCTGATAGTAGCTCTTCTAGTTTATTTGTTCCCATTTTTTTCTTTTTCATTTTCCAGATTTTGTGTTGTAAAAGTGACACTTATCGGTATGAGAAATAAACATTTCAATTTCCCAGGTTAACAAAAACCTTGTGTGTGTTAACTTTTTAAAATCATTCATTACTCTTAATGTCAAAAGGCAGTAATAAGAATGAAACTGATTATCCCAGGGATCGTTCACCAAGAAAAAAAGGCAATTTGGAAGATGGAACACAAGCAGCTCATATTTTGGCGTATGAAGTATTTAAGGCAATTCTTTTCCATAAACTTGGTCCAAGATATGGCGAATTGATGTGGAATTCGTTACAATGGGTTTTGAATCAGGAGATGAACTTACGAATTAAGTCAACACAAGGTAACAGTGAAGATCATAAACATGATATGGCAATTATCAAGGCAATTCACGACCCAAATATTCGATTGACAAATCTAAAGGCTGTTAATAGACTTGTTCACGCTTGGGAAATAGTCCAAAAGTCAGAATTCCCAGAGAATATTAAAGTACTTGCTCGTGAGTGTTTCTCAAGTATTCACGATAAAGATGGTCATGTGATCATTAGATCAAATTCCAAACTTTGTATCTGAAATAAAACTTTTTATATTTGATTTTTGAAAGTTAATTTGCTCATTTATCGAACCAGATTCATCTTCATTTATATAATTTCGGGAATAACACAATTATAAACATATTTTAATTTTAATTCACATTCGATCATTTCTATGATGGATTTTTTGGTTAAAATTATATAGTTGCGAACCATTTATATAACTAATCAACAATTATGGCTAAGTTTTGTTCATTTATGATAATACAGAATGTCGAACGGGAACAACAAAAACTGATACATATACATTCACAGTTTTCAAGAATAAAGATCAGGGATACTAAAAAAAACTTGAGCAAGAACGATACATGGAATTGTTTATAAACCCAATTGTAAAATGGGGGATTTCTGATAAACGATTTTTTTTGTAAATATTAAAATCAGCCACTTTTTCAAAGCACTTTTTGAAGATTTTACATTATAAACTATCGAAATTTTCCATTGTCAGATAGACTTTTTCATAGATATAACCGACTGGTTGATTCAAATGACTCAGAGTTCAGCTATTCCAGGTTTTTTTAAATTGTCAATATCAGAGAGGCAAGAGAAGATCCAAAGCGTAGTTGAACTAAACGAAGAAGATATTTCCGTTCTCAAAAATTCCGAAAACTCCCTTCAGATGTCAATAGCAGATTCGATGGTTGAGAATTGTATTTCTATTCATCATATTCCTATTGGAGTTGCTACTAATTTTTTAGTTGATGGAAAAGACGTTTTAGTTCCAATGGCTAACGAAGAACCAAGTGTTGTTGCTGGGGCTTCATTTGCCGCAAAGCTTTGCCGCCCTGCTGGTGGCTTTATTACCTCTCTAGGTAATAATATTTGCACAGGGCAGGTTGTTTTGATCCCAGGCTCGTCAGATTCTGATCCCGTTAGCCAGGTTTTAGGAATTAAATCTGAAATTCTGATGTTAGCAGATTCTACAATGCCTTCGATGGTTTCTAGAGGAGGAGGTGCTGTTGATTTGGATGTAAGGCTCGTAGAAACAGATTCATGCCCAACTTTGGTGATTGATTTACATGTCAATGTTGTTGATGCAATGGGCGCCAACGCTGTTACAACAGCATGCGAACTTATTCAGACTTTTGTTTCCTCACAGTTTGGATATGAACCTTTGATGGGGATTGTTACCAACTTATCGAAAAAGAGGGTTGTTCACGCAATTGCTAAATGGCATATCAAAGACTTGAAAACACCAGAATATGATGGAATGAAGGTTGCCGAAAGAATTATTATGGCGGCGAATTTGGCCAAAGCAGATCCCGCTAGAGCAGCAACTCATCGAAAAGGGATAATGAATGGTGTTACAGCTGTTGTCTTAGCCACAGGTAATGATACCAGGGCTGTTGAATCAGCAGTTCACACTTTTGCGCTCACAGAATTCCGAAATCAATCGTTAACTGAATACAGAATAGATAATAACAGAGATCTTGTTGGTGAAATATGGATACCAGTACCAGTAGGAGTTGTAGGCGGATCCATCAAAAGAAATAAGTCTACACAGGTAATGAAGAAAATGTTACGAGCCGAGACAGCTGATGCATTGGCCAGAGTTATTGCCTCTGTTGGTCTCGCCCAGAACTTTGCAGCCCTAAAGGCTCTTGTTACATCTGGTATATCAAAGGGCCATATGAAGCTTCACTGTAGAAATATTGCACATGAAGCTGGTGCAACAGAATTAGAAATTGAAAGTCTTTCTAATATACTGATTTCGGATGGAAAGATATCTGTATCTAATGCGAGAAAACTACTCCAAAATATGAGATGCCCCCTTCAATAAATGCCTGATATGATTACCCTTTTTTTACCCCTTTCATTGGCTCATCAAAACTTAAGGAAGAAAATGGGAATTGCTGAGAGAATCGCTGATATCGAAAAAGAAATGTCCAGAACCCAAATCAACAAAGCCACTGAATACCATCTTGGTAAATTGAAGGCCCAACTTGCGAGGTTAAGAGCCCAACTGGTGGAAGAGTCTTCTCGAGGTGGTGATGGGGGTCCCCAGTTTGATGTTGCTAGAACTGGAGATGCTAGAGTTTGTTTATTTGGATTTCCTTCTGTTGGTAAGTCTTCTTTATTATCTAAAATTACTGATTACCAATCTCCAATAGGAGACTATGATTTCACCACTGTAACTGCTATTCCAGCCATTCTTGAAGTTAATGGAGTGAAGATTCAGCTTTTGGATCTTCCTGGTATTTTACAAGGTGCTTCAGGTGGTTTTGGTAAGGGAAAACAGGTTCTTGGTGTTGTTAGATCATGTGATTTGGTTGTTTATGTGATTGATGCAGCAAAAGCTGATACCGAAATTGGTACCCTCACAGAGGAATTGCATTCATTTGGAATTCGTGTCAATGAGTTACCACCAGCCGTTGATATTACACCAATGGTGAAAGGCGGTGTTACAATCGATTGGACTGTACCTCAAACACATATGGATGAATCATATATGAGAGAAATCGCCACTGCTAATAGATTCAGGTCAGGACATATTCACATATGTGAAGATATAACTATAGACAGGTTTATTGATGCTTTTAACGTTAAATCATTGAGATACATTCCAGCAATGTTTGTTTATAACAAAATCGATACATTAACAATGGAAGAAATTGATAGACTTGCACATCTGCCAAGATCTGTGGTAGCATCTGTTCTATACGGGCTAGGGCTTGAAATGATTAAGCAAAAGATATTTGATATGCTAGAAATCACAAGAGTATACACAAAGCCTCCTGGTGAAAAACCCGATTTTGAAGGAGCAGTTCTTTTAAGAAAAGGCGCAACAGTAAGAGACTTATGTATGAAAATCCATAAAGATCTCGCCGAGAATTTCAAAACTGCTCAAGTTTGGGGCAGGAGTGTTAAGAGACCTGGGCAGCCCGTTGGCCTGAGCCATTTTTTATCTGATGAAGATGTTGCATGCATCAAGACTGCTAAATAATAAAATCCTTTAGATAAAATCTAATTGTTCATCAGATTCATCAAAAACAGATGGTTGAAATAGATCATCTGAGGATTCATTTGGTGTTAAAGCTAAAATATCTGAAGAGCTTGCTTTCATATTGTATATTGCTTTCTTGGTTTGGTGAGAATATATTAAATTTTCAATACTCAAAGGAGTTCCACATACGGGGCATGTATTTTGGAGTGAATATATTGCTCTTTTCAAGAATTCTTTCAAATCAAAGCATTGATCATGAGAACAATCCCTTCCTCTGCCTGGATGTTCCATTAAATTACCAGATATTGGACACAGGAGTGATGATTCGAAACCATTATACATTTCCATCATTCCAGGGTTATTCTGAATTTGTAATAGTATTGATTTAATAGATCTATATTTAGCTTGTCTAATTAATAGGGTAAATCCAAATCCTTCAGGCGCACCATGCAATATCACATTCTTTCCTACTCCAAAAGGATGGAAATCAATCACAGGAAAGTAAAATGGGCCCTCTACTTTCAAAGGAATATCATCAACAATAATACTAAGTTTGGTTGGCCATCTATAAGTAGGAGGAGAGACACCATATAAAAAACACTGAGCAATCAGATGTGTCTTCTCAGGTAATTGAGGAAGTACAAACTGAAACTGGAATTCAGTATGACCAATCTCAAAAGGACCAAAAAGAGAAGAACTTTCCCCAAAATACCTAATATCAATATATGGAAAGCTCGGAGCTGGAGCCTGAATATGCTGTTGGTGAACACTTCTTTGTTGAGTAACTGAATATATGGCTGTTTGGACTCTCTCAAGCATAGAATGATCTGTGCAAGATATTTGGGATATAAAATTAACGAGGCTTGCCTGTGAAAACGGCCTAAGGTTGAGAGTCAATGATATTTTAAACGCTTGCGCTGAACTCAGCTGATTGATCTGAGAAATAAGGAAATTGGGACTGAGAGAATCTTTTTGAAGGAAAAAATACTTTTTTGGTCTGCTACAATTTGCTTTAAAAGGGGTAATGAATGGTTTTCCTTTTTCCTCATGAGTACTCTCAACAGAATTAGACCTTCTTTTAGCAGAAAAATCAATAATAGCGGAAAGAGGCTCCCTTTTAAGTCGTTTTGGATCAGAGTTCTTTATTCCTGTTTTCATTTTGATCGTGATAAACTTTTTTTGCTAATTGCTTAATATAAGATGGTGTTGTACCACAACACCCTCCTATTATAGTGGCTCCTTCTTTGATAATCAATTCCATATACTCTGCAAATTTTTCTTCTTTGATTAATCTCCCAGGAAGTCCTGCACTAGGCTTTGCAATGATTGGGATGGATGCATTTTTAGGGATGGATTTAATGTTTTCCAAAATGGTGGATGGACTGGTACAATTAAACCCAAATCCGCTGATCTGAAATTTTGTCAAACAATTAAAGCATTCTAATGCTGTGAAGCCATCTGAAGTTAATCCACTATCCCCAATCACCATAGTTACATATACTGGGATTTGTGGCTTTCCCAATGATTTCAGAATGGTTTTAGCGCAATTCAAATTCGCCATGGTTTCAATCATAATAAAATCACACCTGGCATCAATTAATGCATTTATTTGCTCCATATAAATCTCTTCTTTGTTTTGAATGTCATCCAATATTGGAGCAATGCTTCCTCCAACTTTTAAACCAGATTTCTTTGATAAAGAAACCAAAAATGTGTTAATTTCACACACCCTATCCTCCAATCCATGCTCTTTTAGGTAATATCGATTGGACAAAAACGTGGGTGCAAGAAGCGCAACAGATCCCGCTTCTTTGTATTCTTTATGTAGGTTTTCAAGGTCTTCTGGATGAATAAGTAAGTGTTTCTCGATGCATGTTTCATTATGGATGATGTTTGTAGATGTAGCACCATCCCATAGTGTTATCATTAAGCAACAGTGTTTTTATTTCTAAACAGTATTGGGAGAGCCTTTCCATTCCTTCTTTTCGCAGATGATGAGAACAATTCATCAAAATATGGTGAATCAATGCATTGTTGGCATGTAGGTCTCTGTTTCGGGTTATATACAAAAATCCGTCTTAATAAATCAAGTAGCTCATGATCCACTGATGAAGGTAAAGCGATACTTAGATCAGCAATTTGTTCAACATCAGGGAAAGGGATTTCATGCTCAAAGCTATTGGAATCTTCTTGAGAAGGGGGTCCAATCACTTTCATAATCTGAATCAATTGGTCTTCATTTGAGTCGCCTTGAAACAGTGCATAATTGTCAAGACTCATTTCGGCTATCACACATCCAGCACTCCAAATATCTATTTCAACACCATATTTTCGGTTATTCAAAAGGAGTTCAGGAGCTCGGTAATACCGCGATCCGATTTCTGAGATATGAATAACATCATCATTCAAGCACTTTGCACTGCCAAAATCACAAAGTTGAAGCACCCCTTTATCATGATCGATTAGAATATTATCTGGCTTGATATCTCGATGAGCGATCACTTGCCAATGCATTCCTCGAAGCCCATTGAATATCTGAAACGCATAAAGCTTAATATCAAATGGATCTATTGGTTTTGACAAACAGTGAAACTCATCCATTAGTTTCCCAAGCGAGTAAGGATATACATCAGTAACTAAAAAGAGATACTTTTCACTAGTATTAGCATCATCTTCAAAATAGAAATCCAGCAGGGCCAAACAGTTTTGACAATGAACTTTTTGCATTATTTCTAACTCACGATTCTTAAAATTAGGATCAATTCTAACCTTTTTTACAGCAACTCTTCGATAATTTTTATCAAATGAGAGAAATACAACACCAAAAGTACCCTGGCCAATTACGTTTATCACTTTGTATTTCCATTTAGTCTTCTCTCCATCTAAAATTTGCGATTTAGTGCCGTCGCAATGTAGTCCCAAGGAAAAACGATTCAAATCTGATTCTACGAACATGTTACAATCAGTTGCTCAAAATAAATATTAAACTTTATCAAATTTGAGATATTATCGATTATGGTTAACAATATTTATATTTTGGGAAGTAGTCGTTTCACAGAAAATTGCTTTTCTTTTGCCTCAAAAAGTGATTTGGTTAATTGGGACGATTGATCCTGGAACTCAACAATTTTTGAGGTTTGAGTGTTAAGTTCTGCGATTGCAGTTCTGAGCTTTTTATCTTTCTGTTTAACTACATTTTGAAGTTTTTTAAGTTGCAAAAGCTCTTCTTTTGATGGTTTTTCTTTTTGTGCCTCTTCGAGGGAGTGATGTTCTCTTTTAAGGATAGCGATTTCTTTTTCCATGTTTTCCAGTTTTTCTGTTTTGTCGATAAGTCTCTTTTGGAGTTTCTTAACTTCTTTCAATAGTTCCGCAGCTGATGGATCATCATCATACAAATGTCTCCATCTATAAGGGTTTTTTGGGTTTTCAAGTTCCTCACTCAGAGCTTGCACTCTCATTTTTTCATTATCAAGGTCATCTTGAAGAGTTTTTAGCTCAGATTCAATTTTTTGTGATTGATCACATTGTCTTTGAAGAATTAAGTTTTTCCTCTGCATATCCTTAATAACCCTTCTAAGCTCATTTGCCTGCTCGCATTTCTTTTGGTATTCGATCTCACCATTTTTCAGTGTTTCTTTAATAATTCTAATCTTTTCAAGCAATAATGTAGATTCATCATTCTTTCTTATTAATTGGGACGCATATTCATCTCTTTGTTTCATCAATACAATTTGTTGTGCTAAAAATTGTTTTCGATTATTCTCTGTTTCATAAATACGCTGTTCTAAAACGTTCAATTCTTCTTGATGCTTATTCATTGTTGCTTCAGCAACACTCCAATCATGCTTTAAGCGCAAAAACTCAGTCATAAGTTTTTCCTTGATACCTTCAGAGCGTTTTAATTCAAATTTCTCAGAAGAAAGGGCGGATTCTTTCTCTTTAATCTCTTTTTCCATCTCTTCTCTTTTTATATAATTTTTTTCTACATCTTTTCTAAGATTCACTAAAATTTGATCATCTTCTGTTAATTGGTTAAGTAACCTATGTTTTTCAACTCTGATTTTTTCAAATTCTTCTTGTGCTTTTTTAAGTTCTTCATCAGCGGCAGCAATTGATCTTTGGGTATGATTTAATTGAATTTCGCTCATTTTTGCTTCCTCTTTTGATTGTGTATACTTTTTTTGTGCTTCTGCTGCCTCACGAGCACAATTTTCTCTCTTCTTTTCCAGCTCTTCTACAATTTTATTCATTTTATCAGATTCTGATATATATCCTGTGAGTTTCTTCCCAAGCTCAGATTTTTTACGGGATTCTTCATTTGTTAAGTTTTTCTGGGTTTCAATATGTTGTTTGGTTAGAATTTTATCTTTTTCAATAGTATCCAATTTCTTTTTGAGTTGAGAGCCTTCGTTTTCATTTTTATCATGGCTTTTTTTCAGTTCTGCCAGTTCTTTGTTCATGCTAGCGATTTCGGCTCTTAGATTTGTGATTTCAAATTCATCCTGAGTCAAAGCTTGCCTGTTTTGAACAATAGAATTATTTAATGAATGCATTTCTCTTTGTTTCCTTTCAATATCATTCTTGATAATTCGGTTATCTTTCTCTTTGTCCGCTAGTTGCTCTTCCATTAGTCTAACATCTGATTGCAATTCTTTGTTTTTGTTCTGTTCTTTCTTAATTTGTTCTTCAATCTCCTCCTCAAGAATCTGAGCAGCTCTGTTTTCTTCCTTATAGAATTCAATTGACCCTGTTGTTTCAGCCATCTCCTCTTCAAGCTTACTATCTTCAATCATTAATTCAGAAAGTTCCTTCTTTTGTGTTTCAATCTGGGCAGAAAATCTTTGGAAAGATGTTTGAAGATTTTGCAATTGTTTTAATAGCCTATCTCTATGAACAGATTCATGTTCGATTTGTTGCTTTTTATCCTTCAAAGATGTCTCAATTGATTTAATATTGTGCTCAAGTTGAGATCTTTCTTTCTCCAATGTTGAATTCTCAGTAGTTAGCACTTCTAAATCGCTTTTCAGTTTAGATATTTGCGATATCTGTGTATCTCGATCAGAAATTAGTTTTTCTTTTTCTGCAATAAGATCTTTCACAGTATTATCATGCCCATAACCCAACAGTCCGCCTTGCTCAATAAGAGTAGTTAAATGCCCGATCTCGGCCTTAAGAGATTCAATGGTTTCTGTTGCTTTTTTTTCTCTTCCTTGTGCTGTTTCAACCATTTTCCAAGCTTTATCAATTTCTTGGCGAAGAGAAACTATTGTTCTCCTATCTTGCTGTAATAATTCAATTGATTTTTCCACTTTAACAGTGTTGGTTGCAATTTCTTCATTCAACTCCCGGCACTTGAAAACTAACCTTTTATTGCTGTCTGTAGATCTCTTCAGTGCATTATGTAATCTTTCATATTGTTCTTTAAAGCTCTCAACAGATCTATCCCCTATTAATTCTTGTAGATTTGCTTGAAAGTTCTGCTCGAGGTTCTCAAATATCCTCATATCGAATGAATATTCCAAAAAATCAGTATTCTCTCCCATTCTAAATTTACTACGTTTTATATATGCTCGTACATACTATAAAAATCTAAATCCAAAGACTGGAGTGTGAGGCAATGTGATGTTAAATAGTGATGATTTTTCCCAGACATGTACAGGATAACACCTTCTATTGGGGAACTTGGAATTGCACATTTATATTTCATCTCCTTATTGGATCCATTTAGATCTCCACAATTATCAGAATAATGAAGGAGAAAAACATTGTTTTCATTACCAATCCCATATAATCTCCATGATTTCAGGTGCGCTGAGTCTGTAGGCAATAAATAAGTCTTGAGTGTGTATGATTCTAAATGCTTTGGTGAATTAAACAGAATAATAATATACTGTCTAGGAATGTTTGCTGATTGATAAAACCATGTTCCGTTTTTGTTATCAAAAACATCTACTTTGTAGTGAGCACTTTTCAAGCTGGAAAAATAATACTTAAATCCAGATCGAGATGAATTCTGGCTTTCATTTTTGATTTTGTTGAACGAAACGCCACATATATTCTCCAAACTATGAACTCCAACTGAGTAAAAAACTTTGCTTTTCTCATACAAATTCCATTTATGGGCCATAATAATAACATCTACAGGTACACCGTCATTGTCATATTTATTTGATTCAAGATATTCATTGAGTCTAATAACACTTTTGATCGGATACGAATCAACAACTATAACAGTAGAACTATTCTCATATTGCTTGTACTTCTCAAGCTCACAAAGAGAGGATTTCAGCCGAAAAGAGTTCGGAATTTGGTAGCCATTGTATATCACTGAAGTGCTCATTTATTTTTGACGGAAGTTTTATGTTAAAAAATACTCTTTTTTTCCTCAGATCTCTAAATTTATATGATCTTAGGGTTGATTATGATCACAGTGTCAGTTCTGGTGATTTTTTGATTGATTTTTGCTATTTTTATCGGTGCTCAATAAGGATGGATGGCGGAAACAAGTTTATATTGACAAATTCGCTGATGTATTCGTTTAATTATATGTCTATCAAATCTGAAGAATCAATTATTTCCAAATCTTGCTTTTTTGATGGAAATTCATCGAATTGTATGGGGTTAAGTGCTAGAAAGTACTCCAATTATAGTCTAATCGGAATATCAAACTATCCTCAAGGACAAGGATATATTTTATACACATCTGGAGTACATGGGTCTTATAATGGTGCTTACACTTATCATACAATCAATGCTTCAGATAGTATTTCTTGCATATACACACAGTACCCAGGGTATTCAGAAATGCAATATATAACGCTTTGCAGGTGTAGTGGCGAGAAAGGGCTTTCATATGGAGGCTTCAAATTTGTAGGGGTTCACAGATACTGCAACACAATCAACTGCTCACTCACATCCAGCTTTTTGGGAGCATCACTATGCACAACATCTGTGTATAACTTCATTTTCAGGAACTCTGGAAACAAATTGTGCAGCAGGTTTTTGGCAAGTGACTCCGTAAGCCATGTGATACTGAGTAATTGCATTTTTGATCAAACAGTATCTAACGGCAATGTAGGGACTACTCTCACTAATTGCACAACTCTCCCTGATGTTGGCTATCCGGAAAAAATGTTTGGAAGCGAAAACTGCCCAATCATGATGTCAAAGCTCCAATCCAAGGGCAGGAACAAAATCCCACTTTTTATCCTATTTATTGTTAGTTAAATTTATTCAGACGGTAATTTACTGAAGAGACTGGCACTTCTCCCTAATGGCATCTGGCTTGCAACCAAGAACACTGCCAACTTCATTGATGGAAGTCTCGCTGGTGGCCTTGAAGAATTTAATATGTGGAACTGAAGAAATGCTATACTTTCCGGCTAAATCTTCATTCTTATCAATATCAACCTTCATGAATGTAACGTTAGGGAAAGCCTTGGCAATATCAGGTAACATTTGGAGAAGCCTTTGGCAAGGTGGGCACCATGTTCCAAAGAAGTCAACAACACAAAGGTGCTTGGATTGAGATACTTGCTTGCAAAGATCTTCGTATGTACCATTGAAGTAAACTAAATTTCCTGGTTCAGACATCAAAAAAATGAAGTGAACTATTACGAATAAATAGTTAATTTTTGAATCAAACGCCCAAAAAATTGAAAAGAAAACCCCCGGTTTCTTCTATCAAAAAGGCTGGTCTCTTCAATTCAATTTTTCTGATTTTTATTTCATCTGACATTTGAAAATAATGAGGATCTTCTGGGAAAACGATTATTTCATCGCGAGTAAAACATTGAAATGTTTGAGAGAAACTACATTGAAAGTTAACGATTTTTTCTTAAAATTATATTCTACTGTAAAAATCAAATATGATTTATTCATTTAGCAAGCTAGTCTGTTGTTTGGCATTAAATAGTGTTCCCATTTCTTTTCCACCAGTATCAGGAAGGTATAGAAGCCCGAAAATAAACGATATAAGGCATACAGTGGAGTAAGCAGCAAGAGAAGATGCTAACCCGATTGATTTTTGCATTAGTGGGAAGAAAAACATGACGGCAGAAGCGAATCCCCAGTTAATCATTGTCATCAGGGACATTGCTTGGGATCTAACCGAATCGGGGAAGAGTTCGGGAACAACAAACCAAGGAATGGGACCCAAACCAAGTCCAAAAACAAGATTATTCATGAAGAGGCATATAACCGGTATTGTTTTGGACCAATGGAACCATTCATTAAGCGAAGCCACAAGGAGAGCAACAAAACAAAGCACTGAAGATACTTTCCACGAATTTTTTCTCCCAAAATAATCAACCAATGGAGATGCAGATGCAGTCGCAATAACTCCGGATAATCCCACCAAAAAAGAGGCTACTGATGGCCGAATTGATGATCCTGAATCTTTAAAAAGCTTGTCAAGATTAGATAACAATGCGTTTACACCTGAAAACTGTTGGAAAAACATAAGACAAAGGGAAATCAATAGTGGAACTGTATAATTCCCAGAAAAAAGTCTATCATTCTTCTCCTCCTCTTCTGCTATTTGCCCAAATCGTGGCGATTCAGGAACAACATAAATAAATAAGCATAATAATGCTGGAGGAATTGAAGAGTACAAAGCTATTGACCGCCATTGCAAAAAAATACCCATAGCATACGTAGAGCATGCTCCGATTACAATTCCAAGCTGATTTAAAACACCATAAGAGCCCCTATTTTCTATTGGGGCGAGTTCAGTGATGTAAAGGGGACAAACTGAAGAAAAAGCCCCAACAGTTAAACCTAACAAACCTCTTGATGCTATTGCAAGCCATTTAAACTCTTTTTGAGTTAAAGAAAGTAAAATCCAACCCAGTACAGCAATGATCCCAACAAAAAATGCAGAAGGCTTTCTTCCATATGAAGAAACCGGCTTTCCTACTATCCATCCACCAAAAATACTCATTATTGGTGCAAGTGAATTAAAAACGTTCCCAATCTCATCACTTAATCCAAGGTCAAAAAGAAGCCCACTCGACGAAGGGCTATAGTAAGCCATTGTGAGGCCAAATGACATCGATCCTCCCATAATAATCAAAGTGTACAAGAGCTCCTTGCGAAAGAAACCCATCGTGGTTTCCGTTAAAATGGACAATGAAAAAAATAGCAAAAAGCCAAATAGAAACTTAATTAGAATCGATTCTATGAGTGATAAAGATATTTTTTTCCAAATAATAATATATTTTATGGCGAGTTTGGTGCCTTTTTTCCTTTTTTTGTGGTATCCCGAGAGATCTGTGATATTTTCTTTTGTTCGAGATAAAATAGAACCTATTGGGGATGATTCAGGTAGAATTGTAATATATTTACATAATTTGAATTGCTATAATACTTTTGTTGAAGTCACATTCAAGCGTTTGGGCAATTTTGAATCAAAAAATGCTTCATTATCTGTGGAAACCTTCATTTATACTGATAAATCAACTTTGCATGAAAAAAATGAAATGTCTTCAAAACTTAATAAGTATTTGGTTTTGTTTTCCACATTTGTGAATGATATCAAGACAATTAGGCTTGATATACGTATTAATGGCATTGATATTAATGATTTTATATATATGTGCTTTGCGGAGCTTGTAAATCCTTTAGATGTTGAATTCCGCATAATTCTAAACATATCCTCTCTGGTTTTGGTATTATTTATTATATTCACATATAACTATAATATCAGGAAATCTGGAATGATATCTCCTGAGCAATTCATAACCAATTTTGTATTGTTTCCAGCTGCATTTTCTTTCATTCCTTTTGATGTACTGAGGCAATACTTCACCAATACTTTTGTTCAAGTTATTGATAATATTTTTTCTACTTTGATATCTTCTTGTTTTTTTGCAGTGTTTTACTGGTTAATTTGTGAAGAGAGTTCACAAGAGAATACTATTAACAAAGCATCAGTGATATTTGACGGTCTTTTAATAATCACATATTTCTTTTATACTGTTTTTAGCCAAATTGTTCATTCATTTCTTGATAATACTAATCAGGCAGAGTCATTAATTAAAAGGTTCCTGTTTATTACAATTGCCTTAAGGGTTTCTATGATATCTGGAACAACTACCAAATACCATTCATCTTTCTACTCATTCACACTTCTTCTCTTGATATCAGATATTGTATTATACCTAGAATCCATTTATGTTAACAAATCCCTTTCATTTGTTTTGAAAAAGGCAGCTTACCTTAATTATTGTGTGTATTTAGTTTATGCTCATTGGCCAGCCAAAAAGCAAATTAAGAAGCAAAAAAGTAGGAGAACATATAGAACTTTATCAAATGCTGATAGCACCTCCCTTATTGGGTAATTTGTTGAATAGATAACCGAATTTTCATAAAATTCGAAGTAGAAATTGAATTTTCTTAGATTATAATAAATTTGTGTACCAAAAAAAAGAATTTTTATGAAATATTGTTAAAAATTTGTTTTTCATTAAGAAAAAAGATTCATTTTTCAATTGACCCTACTTTAATATGACTGATATCGAATTTGCAAAATCAAAGAGAATGGAGTTACCTAGGATTTTATCATTGTGCCCTGAGCTTGAAAATGTGAATATTCTTTTTCATTGTTTAAAGAATAACTACTTGAAAAAGATGATCAACCCCAGTAGAATGGGTTTCATACCAAAATCCTGCTGGTTAAATGAAGAAATATCGATAGAAGACCTTAGAAGGGATTATTTTCTTAAGAGAAAAGGGAGTTTTAGGAGGTTTGATTACAAACTGTATAATGCACTTCAAATCACCAAATGCTATGCAGATACATACGAAGTAATTGGAGTACAATGGATAAATAAGAATATAATGAAAATAGACAGTAGGATTTTTGGGTCTTTGCTTGGTATTCATTTTGTACAAGGTGGGCTTTTTCATAAGCAAGGTAACTTGTGTAGGCATAAATTCGTTCACATTTATAAAAGCCAAGTCATGAATATGGAAGATAACCATCTTTGTGATGACGTGGATGACCATATTGTTAGGCTTTTCTATGATGAACTCAATCGTTTTTCAATTGATAAGGATTATGTTACCATTGACGATATTAATGTGTAAAAAACAACATTTATTTGGTGGTAATAGGTGTAGCAATGATACCGGCCTTCAGTGAGCTTGGGTTATTTGAGGGACTCAAAGGTTGATCACTAAAATGTGGCGACATCCCTGGGGATTGGTCTGGGGAATCCGATTTAGGGGTTCTATTGAATGTAGTTATTCGGATTGATGAATCCTTTGGAGATGGGGGATTATATCCCCCATCAAAATGAGTCTGATCGATGAGGTGGGATGCAGCCAAAACACTCATCAAATGTCTTTGCTCTTGTTCAACAAGGTACTTCTTCCTTTCTTCCCATCTAGCAATAGCTTGAATCTGCCTTTGGGCAATTCTTTGAAGCATAGGGCTGTTTTTATAAGCTTGGCGTATTTCATTGATAATGATTTGCTGTCTATTCATCCTATTAGATGCGGCTAAAATCTGTTCTTGAACAATTTGTGATAATTTGAATTCCATTTTAACTTGTGTTGCATTTTCAGAATACTCTTGAAGAAGTTTTCTGAGTCCAGATGTTTCAATGTCTTTCATTTTCATAACATTCATTGCTTGATTTAGTTTATGCTTCAAAGCCTCGTTAATGTTCATTGATTTATGATAATCTCGATTTGTTTTTTGGAAATCTCTCGTCATTTTAATGAGTGACAGTTGAACATGATGATATTTTTCATTGCTTTCAAGTATTTCGGTTCCTTTTTGAAGTAAAAGAGTTTCCAAATTCTCAAGCCTTTTCTTAATATTTTGAATAAATTTATCATTAACCAGTTTCCCTTCAATGGGATGTATATCAAAATAGTTAGGAACTGTGGAATCATTTAAAGGATTAGAGGAATACTTATATGATGGTGATTGTCCAATTCTTGATGGAGACATGGATGCATGATTGAGTGTAATCGGAGACTTGTGCTCAATTTTCGTTATTACTGGTTTACTTGAGGGGCTTTTTGGTACAATGAGTTTTGGAGCTTGATTGATTCTAAACTGTTGGGTCTCAGAGACTGAATAGTTTTTAGCTGGCTTCTGGGGTGATTGAAGAGGAGGAGATGAATAAACCATGTCTCCTGGTGAGAGGGAAAATCCGTTTAAAGGTAATTGGTGAGCAAGATTTGTACTAAATATAATAAATGGAGAAACAAGTGAAAAGCTCATTTGCTTTAAAGATTCATAGAACAAAATCCGATTAGTCAATTGTTCAAGTGCAAAAGTTTTTGATGCAAGTTGCTTTTCAAGTTCGAATTCTCGATTCTTACTATCAATCAAATCACCAGATAGAGTATCAATCTCATTTTTCTGATCTTTGTCAGCAGTTATTAGAGCACCTATTTCACCATTATTACCCATAATATGTATTTGTGCTTGTTCTAAATCATTGCCAATCTTTTTGCTGGTATTTTCTAAATCGATTATTTTATTCTCGAGAATTGAAACTTTTTGATTCAGGATTAAATTTTCTGCTTGGCATTGGGTAAGTAATAGTTGCGCCTCAGTATGCTGCCTATGAATATCTTCCTTATCTGCTATTGTTTTTGCTAATAAAACACTATTATCAATATCCATTGTTTGGATATTTTTATCGCCTTTCCCTTCCATAATTCGATTGATAATCGTCGAAAATGTATCAACAATATCTTGATGTCTTTCTAACAAATCTTTAACAAATTGTTGAATCTCGATCCCCATATTTTTTAGCGATTCATTGATGCTCTTAATAATTGAATAATCATGAGAAACAATACTATTCCCTTTGATGGCTGGAATTTGTCCATCAATGGTAATTGCTGGTGAATGATATACTGATAACACATTCTGAGAATTGATATGGTTTGTAATATGCCTCCGACTTGTTGGATATATTTCGATCATTATTTGATTATGTAAATTTCTGATTGGATTTTTGGGTCTAATTGTTATTATTGATTCATATGATTCAGAGAAATGTGAAAAGACTGCACCTAATTGGTCAAAGTGCTGAATATTTGGATTTCTATCATTATTATTCATGTTTTCATAATTTGGTTGAATAAAAAACTTATTGCCATGGTATGAACCCATAAATTGAAGCTTTTTTGGTGGAGCGGGTACCTCAAATATTGAAAATATTTCCTTTTTCATGGTTGAATGGACTGTTGTAAGAGCAAACTCTGGCAACGAGATATATAAGGATTTCTTCTCATCCTGTTTTCTAAAAGATGAATTTCCAAAATCTTTGTTTGTGTTTGGAATAACAAAAACGTTCTCATTCTTCTGAAACTCATAGGTAATTCCATTATCGTACTTAGTAATTGATATGGAATTTGATAAACCAATCTTCGGCTGATAAGGAATGTTCCCAATTGAACTGTGAACCTTAATTTGTGGTTGTTGAAAATTATTAATCAAGATTGACGGATTTTTGATTAAATCAAGAAAAACAGCCGACTTTTGTTCTGATTCAATATTTAATGAAGATTTAAATTGTTGTGGAGAGACAAAAAATGAAATACAAAACTCTTTTGTTAAAACCTTGTAATCAGATACATTAAAACTTTCACAATTTTGAAAAATCATATGATTTCTATAAGCTAAGTCAAATGCACCACATTCACAAATATGTCGATTCATCTTTTTGTTTTCAGTCATAGATCTAAACACAATTTGATTCAGAATCGACATCTTTGGAATACAAGCCATTGCTGCATCATTATCACCTCTTCTAATATGATTCTTTAAGATAATATAGTTCTTCGTTTTTCTTATCAAATCATCTTCGAATAAATTCAATCTTTGGAGATCAGCCTCGTTCATTTTATCAATTATACTCTGATGGTTTAATCGAAATGTGACACCTTCATGACAAAATGGGCATTCAATAATAGGGTCCTTAAGATAGAAATGAGGAATACACTGAGGGTGATAATGTATAAGGTTTTGGCATTCTGAACAAGTGAAAGAATGCTCAATAGAACTGCTTTTTGCAGAAAATAACTCTACAGGATGAGCAACTATCGGATATCGATCATGAATTATAGTCTTTCTAGATATTTGATTATCGATTATTTGCTCTCTAACCAAATTAATGGAGGTGGCACTAGATTTGAAAAGTTTAATTGGAGAAAACTGGAAATTGGAACATATTATGTTACTCAATTTAAGATCCAAACAGTTTTTCTTTTTCGGATTCACAAATGATTCAATAATTGATTTTTCTGGTGGCATAGCGAGACTAAAAACACTAATATTCTTACACAATGATAATATTGTTTCGCTCAAACTTTGGGATCCTCGATCTTCTTTTGGTTTTTCAATTAGAATAAGTTTTTCCATTAGCTCAGCATTGTTCTTAGATAGTTCATCTAGTTTCTCGTTTTGAGTATCGGCAACTGATCGTATTGCCTTAAAAATATCACTATCTCTTGTGGTACCTTTTGTGGAATACTTATTCATTGTTTGAATTGTCATTTCAAATACTCTGTTTTGAGATTTTACAGATGTTAATTCATCAACTAATGACTTCAATTTTTCATCTACCTCATTGAGAGGAATCAAGGGATATGAGACCTTCTGTTCCTGATATTGAACATCTAATAATTGAATTTTATCAAGTGCTTCAATTATCATCCTATCCATAGTATCTGGAGAAAGAGATTCCTTTTTAGTATGAAGACTATCTCTAAGATTAAGCAGCATACTCATTAAGGTTGTTCTAACTTGGTGAAGATCTAACTGTGATGATCCAAAAATCTGATCCTTGATTCTATTAATCGTCCAATCATGGTATTTAAGAAATTCGGTTCTTTCAATAAACAATTCTGCAGAGTGTTTTTGATTAAGTTTGTTTTCAACTTCTTGTTCTTTCATACTCAGAATTGCATTCGACATCGTATAATCAATGTCAGAACTTTGATTATGCGATTCAATTGACATAAGTTCATTAACATATTCTGTATCCGCAAGAATAGCTTTAATTCTATGGTTTTCTTCATTAAGCAAGCCGTTCTGGTTCTCAAGCTTGTTAACATGCTCAATAAACTGTTGTTTGATTTTAAACAAATTATTCGAAAATTCATCAAGATACTCTTGCTGCTTTTTGGAAAAATCATCTTCTAATTTCATTTTTTGAGTCATTAACCTATTGTTGATTTCTGTTTCAATTGCAGCCTCTTTTTGTTTTTGTTCTTGCACTAGAGTGTTAATTTTTGTTTCATAGTGCTTAGAGAGAATAACGAGTCTGCTTCCATGAGCATTTCTGAGCTGTTCCAATAAATCTTCATGTTGCCTTTTTTGTTCAGTTAGCTTTTTTTCATATTGATTGCTCATTTTCTTCAGGGCTATTTGATGTTCTCCTTGATCAAGGGTATTCATCAGTTCCTGGATTTGAATTTTATGCTTTTTCTCAAGTATTTCTTGGTTGGATATGTTTTGTTGGCGGAAAGTTTCTTTAAGATCTTCTATCTCTTTTTCGTGTTCTGCCTTAAGTTCCATAATCTCTTTTTCGCAATTTTGGATGGGTGATTCAGATTTTGAATCTTGTAATTGTTCCTTAAAATTTTGTTCCATTTGAATAATTCGATCATTTGCTGACTGAAGGCTTTTTTCAAAATTCTTTTTTTGTCTCTCAAGTTGATTTATCCGATTTTCCATCATTGCTTCCGAAGCTTTTGATTTGCCAAGTTGATTTTGAAGTTTTTTAATATCTTGTGATTGTGTTTTAATGGTATCATTCAGACATTGAATTTCTGTTTCGTAATCCATTTCTTTTTCATATAACTCATTTTCAAGATTGGTAATAATTCTATCAATCTCAGAGTCATTTGGTCTGTTGATAGATGAGAGCGACGAAAGTGCTTGTTTTAGGCTATGAATTTGGGTTTCTTGTTCTACAATTTTACGGGCTGCTTTGGAAAATCCTTCAACAAGCTCCTTTTTCCTTAATCCAGTATCATTTCTTCTTCGTCCTTTTAAAGCAGATTCAACAGATTTCTCAAGAGTAATGATGTGATATTTTTGCTCATCCATAACTTTTTTCATGTCCCTTATCTGTTTTGTAAGCGAATCAACAACAGAACGATGAAGAGAAAGAACTTGGTCAGCTGACATTTCATGAAATTCGAATGATTCATTGATCATTTGAGCAAGTGATGAGGCATCAAAAACTTGTTCATCCTCTTTTGACTCTTGGTCAATTGAATCTGCTTGTTGCTTAACTAATGAAAACCATAACTTTAATGAATCTAACATTTTCCCTTGTGCTTCTGCATTTCCGACATGATCATTAATCATTTCCGCCAATTTTGATCTCGCTTCTATAAGTATATCAGAATGAGTATGATTAGCTGCAATAGTTTCATCGCCAAGCAAATCCATTAAACTAACTAAGAACTCCTGATCACCATTCTCAAAATTACTAATAATCTCTCTAATACGATATGCAGTTTCATCAATTTTTTTCAGCGGGTTTTTTTCCTCTCTATTAACAATATTTACGACATCTGATGGTTTCTCAAAGGAACCCCATTTTTTTTCAGCTTCTTTGTCGTTATAAAACCAATTACCAGGATACAATTCTTTGATTTCTGGGATTTGATATGATGTATTTGCGTATTTCTTCATATTTTTAAGTTTGCCAGTCGTAGATCTAGAATCCTTTTCTTTATTTGGTAGAAAAAGGGGATTCATTGAAAATCGTTACTAAAAATACTAAAAAAACTATGCTTAATCCTATACCGAACCCATTCTTTATGATGAATGGAAAAGATACTGATAGGGCTCTATAACAAACTTTTAATTCCAGACATCCAAAATGCTGAAACAATATCCAGTGAAATCGAATATATTTATGAGGAAATCGAATGCCCTTTATATCTCGTCAATATTCTCAGATTTTCGAATGATCCTTCAATAAAATCTTTTGCGGCTTTCGGATTAGAAAAAGTGATAAAAAAGAGGAAAACCGAGGATTTCATAGTTACAATGGTGGATGATTTCTTAAATTTGGCCTTGAGCCTTAATGATTCAATAGCGTTGTCTTCTCTTCATAATGTTCTATTTATAATCTGCGAAGAGCATGTTTTCATTGTTAATGATATAATTGATCATATTATCTATTTATGGGACTCGGGAATATCCTTTAGTAAAGTTTTTTCCATTCTTGTGAGAATTTCTCCATTAATTTCCTCCGAGAACTCAAACAAAATAGTTTCTCTCATTGAAAATAGAATTGCTGATTATACTCAACTTAGTGATGAAGAGTTGGTTTTTATTATTCATAGTATAAGCAAAACAGAAGGATCTGGAATCAATGAAGAATTTTTTAGGATGTTTTTATATCAAATTGAATCCAGAATTCTTTTTTTTGAAGAGTATTTATTAATTTCTATTCTTTCATCTTTGAACATTATTTTATCTAAAGATTCATTGATTGATCTTCATCGAGTGGTAATAGGATTTGTATATAGATACATTGATTGTACAGATTTATTATCCAACAAACAAAAAGCTTTAAGTGTTTTTGAGGGATATGTTTCCAAGGATGGTTGTATGATAACTATTGGGGATATCATTGAAATTTTTTTAAATTTATGTTCCGAAATAACAAATGATGACTTAACGTGTGATTTTTCGGCCATTCCCATAGATTTTTCTATTATTGAAGAAACTCTTGCCAATAAAGATCACAATGAAGTGATATTTTTATTTGATTCATTGTTAGATTCTTACCCAAACAATGTCACATTTCAGTGTTTCTTGATATTGGTTGGGGTGATTAATGAAATTGATTACTATATAAGATCAAGAGCAAAACAGGTTTTTGATAAAATAGTGCATTTCTATATGGGTTGTGGTTTGTTGTCCGAAATCATAATAACAAAATTTGTTGAATTTCTGAATGAAGAAGCAATTGAGATAATTGATTGTGATATTAATTGTGTTATTGATTTTTCCATAAATAAACATGATTATAAAACATTAACAGTAATATTGAAATCGCTTAGTTGTTTTGAAATCGAAATCAATGAAATTGAGAGTATTTTGGATTATATCATCCATTTAGAAATATTCATTATCGATGATTTACAAATATTGATTTATTGTATGAATCTAATTTTTCAATATCTTCCTCCTTATAGGGATCACTCTTTGGAAAACATCTTTTTATATATTGACAAATACTTTTTCAAGGGTGACAATTCATATGACCATGCCTCAAATGAACAGTTACTTGGTTTATTGATTTCTCTTCTTAATTTTTCATATCATAAAGTTGTTGAAATGATTGTTTTGCCCAATCGAAAATGGTTATTGAATTCTCAATTTAGCCTTTTCTCAATGCTATCGTTCATTCTTTCTCTAGCTTGTGTAAAATGTGATTCAATCACTAATCTTATTGAATCCCTCTTAAATTTAATCGGGATAAAATTTGATGTACGTTTGATGGAGTTTAAAGAAGATGATTGTACTCTGTGCTTAATAAAAATCATAAAGACCCTATATAAAAACTATAGGAGTATGGTTGATCATCATAACGATTTCATTATTGATTTTTTATTGGCATTATCTCAATCATCTTCTATTTTGGTCAAAGAATTGTCAATTAAAGCATATGTTTATATTTGTTCCCTTACTCAAAATATTAACCGTATATATGAACCCATTATCGAGAACAAAAATCCAGAACCACATACATACATAGTTTTAGTTTCCGAAATAATGAAAAAAAAGATGAGTATTGAATCCTCTTTTTTAAAAGAAGTGGTTTTAATATCGATACAAGAACTTGAAAAAGGTGAAGATTACCCATACTTATTATTGGACAGTATTATTAAAAATGATCCAGATGTTTTGGATTGTTCTTTGGTATTTAGTTTAATAGATTCTGATCATACTACCATAACTTGTGTTAATGGGTACATAGGACTATTGGCAGAAATTATATTGAGAAAATATTTCTCATTTTCACAACAATATTTGGAAAGATTATTAGATTTATGCATGAATACTTTTAGTATTTTGCAAATGTCAGAGCTTCCTCATTCATTGTATTGTATTCGATCTTTGTTGACTAAAGGATATTTTATGAACAATATAGACAAGTTACTATTCGTTTTTGAAATAGTGGAACATATTTTAATCATTGATAATAATGGTCAAGACTATTTTTCCTTAACAAAGAGTACTGCAATATTGTTATTATTTGAAATGTCCATAAGATTCGAAATGTTTGTTAATCAAAAGATTATTGATCTTTCGATCTCTCAATTCCCTAGTTTTATGTTCAGAGTTACTGGATCTTCAATAATGAATGCATTTTTAGAATTATTTCAAAATGGCAGTGTTTCGTTCGATGTTTTTATTGTATCCTTTTTAAGAGTTTTTGGCTGCAATTCTATAAAATGGAAAAGGATTCACATTAATAATGAATGTAAAGCCAATTACTTATCACTTTTTAAAGTGAGTTTTCTCCATCAAATTGATTTATGGTTGAAGGATAACCTGATTTATACAAAATTAATGGCAATTTCATTAGTAAGAATTGGTAAAATTATCTGACCATTATGTTTTATTGAATTTGCTTCCTTCCGTAAACGAAAGGAGTGAATGGTTTTCTGGCTATGAATTTGCCTTCCCCTGATTGTCCAGAGAATTTGCCTTCAGCATACTTTGCAAAACCATTTTCAACTTGGCACTCCCAAATAACTTTGCCGTTAGAAATTGTAACTACAGGAATACCAGTAACTTCTTCTCCGTCCCAAAGATTGTAATCAACATTACTCTTTTGCTCAGATACTTTGATAACCCTCTTAGCCTTTGGATCGATGATTACAATATCAGCATCACTTCCTGGTTGAATTGCGCCTTTTTGGGGATACATTCCAAAAACTTTTGCAGAATTTGTTGAAGTGAGGGCGACATACTCTGAAGGGGAAATGAGACCTGTATTCACACCATAGCTCCATGTTAAAACCATTCTTTCTTCAACAGCGGGGCATCCATTTGGGATCTTTCTGAAGTCACCTTTGCCCAATCTCTTTGCTTCAAGTTTGAATGGACAATGATCAGTACCAATGGTAATCAAATTACCTCTCCTTATTGAATTCCAAAGATATTGCCTGTCTGTTTCGGTTCTTAAAGGTGGAGAGAGAACAGCTCCGGCAGCTTTGTCAAAGTTTTCATCGGTGTAAAGGGAATCGGTTTTTGTGAGATGACAAATAGTGACTTCTCCAAAAACTGGGTACATTCCATCACATGAGTTCTCAATGACTTTTACAGACTCCTGGCAAGTGTTGTGAACAATGTACAAAGGAACTTGGACTGTATTTGCAAAAGCAATTGCTCTTGTAGCACCAAGGCATTCAACCCAGTTTGGCCTAGCTTTTGCATGAAAATCTGGAGTCAATTTTTGTTCACTAGCCAGTTGATTTTGAAGCCTATCAATAATTTCTCCATCTTCACAATGGGTCATTGGAAGCATTCCTTTCTCCTTAGCATAAGTAAAGAAATCAAGAAAGTCCTTATCGTCTCCGAGCATAATCGAGTTTTTATAAGCTAAGAAACATTTAGCAGAAGTTACACCATGATCGACAGCATAGTCAAGAGCTTGCTTAACCTCTTCATTCCAATCCATCACACACATATGAAAAGAATAGTCTATGATTGACTTCTTAGACTCGATCTCCCAGTTCTTAAGAACATCCCCGTGCCCCTTCCCCTTGGCAATAGGAACAAAATCGATCAGACAGGTTGTACCGCCAGCAGCTGCAGCACGAGTAGCAGAAACCCAATCATCGCATGTCTGGAAAGGACCGAATATAATCTTGATGTGCACGTGAGGATCAATACCTCCAGGGCAAACATATTTTCCAGATGCATCAATAACTTGAGCATTGGATGGTACATCAAAGCCATTACCTACATTAACAATTTTGCCATCAACAATAAGAACATCAGCTTGATACTCGATTTCATGAGTAACCACAGTGCCCCCTTTAACGTAGATGACGGACATTCCAAGTGACCAACTTTTCTCAATTTTTGTAATAAATTCGATATTTCAAATAAACCCCAATATGAATTTATCAAAATTGAATAATTTTTAATTGTTCCCACAAATATTCTTTGCTCTCCATTCAATTCAATTTGTGAGTTACAACGATTTTCCTCTTAGAAATTATAAATTTAAAGTGACAACAAATATTTATTTTGTAAAGTATAATGGAGAATTATCAGAAGCTGAATAAACTGGGGGAAGGCACATATGGGGTTGTTTTTAAGGCGAAAGATTTGCGGAAGGATGATTTTGTTGCGATGAAAATAATGCATGTTGAAGAAGAGGAGGAAGGGGTTTCAGTGACGGCACTTAGAGAAATTGCATTAATGAAAAAACTGCATCATACTAATATTTTGAGGCTTAGGGAAGCCTTCTATGCAAAAAACTCGGTTACTATGATTACGGATTACCTGGAGATTGATTTATGCAGGTATATGAGTATCTCTAAAGGTCCGATGAACGAGAAACTTTTACAATCATACGCTTATCAGATTTTATGTGGAATCTGTTATTTGCATGGGAATCGAGTGATGCATAGAGATATCAAGCCGTCAAATCTTCTTTTGAACAAGGATGGTATCCTAAAAATATGCGATTTTGGTTTATCGAGGCTTTATTCCGTTCCAGCTCATCAATATACATCAGATGTGATAACATTGTGGTATAGATCCTTTGAGCTTCTGGTTGGGGTCAGGGACTACGATATTTCTTGCGATATCTGGTCTGCTGGATGTATCATAGCTGAAATGGTATCAGGAAAACCATTATTTGCAGGTGATACAGCGATGGACCAGATTTATAAAATTATTTCCATTTTGGGCACACCAAATGAGGAAAACTTTCCATATTGTAATCATATGAAGGAATGTTTTGGTGATTTTCCTCTTATGGAAAGGAAAAATCTAAAAGAAGTACTAGGAACAAATGATGATGATCTTATAGATTTAATCGATCAAATGCTGGTTTATAATCCAAAGGCGAGAATATCCGCATTAAGAGCTTTGAAACATCCATATTTCAATACAATTTCACAGCAAATTGTGGATATGTGTCTGCCGGATGGAATATTATAGCCGATCAGCAGGTGTTATCGTTTTTTACAATGAAAAGAACTAAAACTCAGATTTCTCATCTTTTGCATACCGAATTGATACATAAAGCGAAGGAAAAACGTGATAATGAATACAAAAAGCTTGCTACGTTTACTCTGAGCCAGATAAAAAGCGCGACAACCTCTTCATTGAAAGAAATTTCGTCAAAAATTCCGATAACCGACCCTATAGTATGTTTTAATCATGCTACTTTAGTTTATACATTAATAAAACTCAGAAATGATCACCATGAGTCATTATTACGAGTTTTAGAGAATCTGATCCCTGAAAATGACCCAGAAGTCGAAATTTTTCTATCATATGTGTATTCAAAGTTGATGAAACATCTAAATAGAGGAGTTATTCATAATAAGCTTACTGATTGTATATATAAACTTGCGGGTTCAGAATCATCCCTCCCATCAGCATACTTTTTATTATTTATATCGCAACACTCACCAAGTTCGATACTTTTTTGTACGAACCAATTTATAAAGGCGGTTAAAAGAGCTCTTTTTCACAGATCAAATGAAATCAATAATGTAGGCTACGAATCCTTGAGAGTTTTTCTTCAATACCTTGTTCGTATTCAAACACCCCAAATTCAGTATACAGTTTCGATGCTATTTCACTCTGCAAGTCGGAAGTACAATAGGGACCACTATTGTATTCATGGAGCTTTTTTAATTTTTTCTGCGCTATTTGAAATATCTCCCAATATGATAACATCAGATCTCGAAAGTTTAATTAGGAAACTCATAAACACTAACAATAGGTATTCTGTTGAATTGAAAAGCATTGTTTATCATATATTGATTTTGCTCTGGATTTTTGATCGCCGTCTTTTGGAAACCAGGGTATTTGATCAAGTTAAATCAATGATGTTTTCTGATGTTTGTTCTGTAAATGCTAAACCATTTTCATCATTGGCATTACTGCGTTTAATTCAAAATGATCCGAGCCAAATATCAGTTCATGAACGCGATTTAATTTCCGCAATTCAAAATATTTTTAATACTCAACAAGATTCTATAATGAAAAATGGTTTCATGATCTTATTAGAAATATCAAAATCCAAAAAGGATCTGATAAGTAGATATGAAAAACAAATAGCCACCGCTCTTAATGATGTTCCTGTTAATGATGATTTTGTATCAACAGTTCCCAGTTTGTTAACACAGTTCCCTTCTTTATGGCACGAGTTTAAGCCAATATTTTTAGATAGAATCCAACAAAATCCTGATATATTACAATCTACATCATTCTTAAAATTTTTGGTTAAATGTCCTCCAATGGAGAGTGCAATTGTTACAAATCAATTGATATATTTGTGTGATTCCAACAGTTGGCATGTGAGAGCTTTTGTTCCTGAAGCATTAATTGCACAGATTGATTTTTCTCAGCCCAACCCAAATAGAATACCCATTAATCGTTTATTAACTCTTGCTTTATCTGACCCCATCCCTTACGTTAGGGAAAGAGTGTTAAGCTCTTTTTCTTCGACCTCCTTCAAGTTTCTATCAAACCCTCAAATTTTGAACTCATTAGCCTCTCTTGTTAAAGATGAAAACTCACAAGTGAGGAATTCATGTATAATACTTATTGGTAGAATTGCTCAGTACAATCCATTTGATGCATTACCTATATTGAGAAGTGTTCTTTTGGATGCTCTCTTTATATTAGATTCTCCAAAAGCGCCTCGAATCAAAGAGGAAATGTCATTTTCGTTTTCCGAGCTCTTAACAGCAACATATGATATTTTGCCTGTTTATTGTCCAACTTTGTGTGACATAGCCTTAAGACAATTATCTTTTACTCCAACTTGTGAACTCACCTATTTTGAGCAAAGATCTATTGAAAACATTAATCTTAATCTAACTCAATCAATTGGGCTCATTGCACAGAATAATGTTCAGTTAATCGGTCCTCATATATTTCAGTTTTCTAATTTTTTTATTTGGATGCTTCAACAACATGGTCCAAAACAATTAAAGCTAGCTGTTGTTCGGACTTTATATACCATATTAACAAGAGCAGGATCAGTTCCTGGGGTTGACTTAACAAGAATGTATAACGCTTTAACTTCAATTGCATCTAAATGGAATTCTAGGAAACTCAATATTGCTGTTCTCAAGCTTATGGGTTTTATAGGAGCTATTGATCAGCAAACCGGGCTTTCAGATGAGCTGGCGCTCGAGGGAAATAAGATTCCACACTATAAAGAAGATTATTTTATGGCTTGTGCTTGCAAAACGTTATTAAGTGTGTTTTCTGATGATTCTTTGATTGTTCATCATCATTTGGCAATGAAAGCCTTGGTTAAGATTTTTTGTGCAGATTTATCAAATGGAATCGAGTATTTCAATGAATTTATGACTGTTTTCCTTGAAAAAATCCGAAAAGGCAATCCAATCGATTATATTGTTGTCTTAAAGCAGATATGCGCTGAAGCCCCCTCTCATTGGGTGACTCACTTTGCAACTGATTTATTAGAGTTGATACAAAAATTATGGGAAACAACGATCAAGAGTTTACTCATGGATATTATAGATTTGATACCCGTTTTAGCCAATGTTTTGGTTGACAGATTTACTCCGCATTTACCAAATTGCACTTCATTTCTACTTAATTGTTTATATTCGAATTCTGGCACAGATTCAGAAGTTTCATCAAAGGCTTTATTTTCTATGATTGCCTTGCGTAGCATCAGCCAGGATTATTTATTTTTAATTGTCCCTGAAATTGTTTCTGTGATTTCATCTTCAACTACAAGTTCAGTGGTCAGATCGCAGACATTGGATGGTTTGAGGGTATTGATTCAAAATTGTGATTGTTCAACTTTTGCTTCGAGTTTAATTCGATGCAGCCTTCGTTGTATTTCTTCAGAGAACAAAAATGTGAAAGAGTCAGCATTGCAGGTTATTTATTCCATAATGGTATCTTTTGGAAAAAGCCAGTTTAGTTTTTTTTCCGAACAAGTTAAAAATATTCTTAATCAAAATGGGATTCCTTTAGACAATTTTAAAGCGATTTACAACAATTCCAAATCCGAACCATTTTTAAGTGATTTTCCGTTTATTACCACTGATGATCCAAGCATATATTTGAAATCTATTAAAAGTAGTATAAATAAAACCAGGTTTGATGAAGAGAGGTTTGTATCTGCATTCAGTTTTATTGAAGATGAGACTCCGTGGAATAGAAAAGAATGGTATCATCATCTTGTTTCGACAACATTGGATTGTTCTCCTTCTCACTTCCTTAGATCATGCGCCTTTTTATCTGATACTTTGTTTCACATTTCTGAAGCACTTTTCAATGCAGCATTCTTGTCTTGTTGGAATCAAATGTCAACCGATGGCCAAAGACAAGTATCTGGGTGTTTAACTGTTGCATGTTTGTCAGATCCTTTGCCTGGATCTATAAGATCATCTTTAGTGAGACTCTTTGAATTCATGGAACAATCTGAGGTTAAGTTAGAAATTGAGGAGTCAGTTCTCATGAAAACTTGTGAAGATTCCTCACAATATGCCAAAGCGTTATATTTTGCTCACCGCTGTTTTTATAAGGATAGATTTGATCTTAAAACCATTGAGAATTTAATCCGGTTATCATCACATCTCGGTTTAACAAAAGCGGTGCAGGGATTATCCCTCCAAGTTTTAGATATGGAAATGCAACCTCTTTGGTGTGAGCAACTGGGTCAATGGGAGATGGCAAAGAAGTATTATCTTGAGAATAATGATCCAAAGTTATCTGGAGAATCATATAAAGGAATATTAAGGTGCTTAAAACATCAACAAAAGTGGGATGAAATTATTGCCAAAATGGAGTGTTTTGATGATCAAACTCCAGTTATTAAATCGGAAATATCTCCAATAATTGCTACGGCTTTGTTTCACCGAAAACAATGGGACAAGTTACCATCCATTTTAGAATTCTGTCCTTTAAACTCTGTAAGTGTGTTGATGATAGCTGCCCTTTATGAAATTAATAATAACAAATCTGATGAAGCTATTAAAACTATTGAAAAAGCATTTGACATTCTTGCTAGAAATGCCAGAGCTGTATTTAAACACGATAAAGCAGCACTATATCCCCTTTTAGTGAAAGCTCAACAGCTTCATGAAATTTCTGAAATTGCTAGTTGTAACAAGGATCTTTCGTCAGTTTGGGAGTCACGATTAAAACTTTGCAGGGAATCATTTGATGTTTTTCATAGGATTCTATCAGTGAGATTGACATATATGGATGTTAAGCAAATGATGAAACCTGCCATCAAAATGCTAAAACTTGCTTTAAAACAGAAAGACATAGCTGTATTCGAATCATCATTCCAATTTCTATTTCCAGAACCAGACAAGTGGCCAATTGAGGTGGTTTTTCTTAATATTCAAGGGAAATGGACTCAGGGTATGACTAATGAAGCGATTAATGAGCTTAAATCCGTTTTAAGTATCAAAAAAACTAATAATGGGAAAGTTTTTTCGAGAATGTACTATACATGCGGGACTTGGATGCTTCAAAACTGCCATCCAAATCAAATGGGAGCATTTATTAATGATGCCATTCCATTTTTGGAGAATTCAATAGCATCTGATAGAACATATTATAATGCTTGGCATCGATGGTCTTGGGCTTGTTCGGCTATGTATTATGCTGCACCAAGTGTGGTAAAACATGCCGTCAACGCAATCAATGGTTTTTTTGAATGTGTTAAATTACGTCAAGGCAACTCTTTTTCTGATTTAATTCAAATGATTTCTTTAGTTTTCACTGCAAAACTGAACCAAGAGTCCTTTTCAAGGGTTACAAAAAGGATATCTCAGTTATCCGATAGTGTTTTATTAATGGTAATTCCGCAGCTTTTTGCTCAATTAGGAAGAGCAAAAGATCCTTTACTTCATTTTGTAAGTGATCTCATCAAGAGATTATTACCTAACCACTATCATGTTTTGTTGTTTCCATTATTATTCTTTTCTTATACATCACTGGGCCCAACATCATTCGGGTTGGAGGAAACCATTGATACATGTCCTAATCCATCAGCAGCCGAGCTTCTTCAGCAGTTTTCTTCCGAAAATTCTATTGCTGCCACCGAAGCTAAAATAATTTCTGATGGGTTAATATTGTGTAGCTCCTCGAGAATAGAAGCATGGTTGGATTCTATATGTTTAGCAATACGTGCTATGTCAAAAAGAGATTCAACTACGGCACTGGCCATTATTGAATCTGCATTACTAATTCCTCCTCAACCAGGCGATACACAATTCACTAATGATTTTTTTGTTGAACTTCAAAAGTATTATAAAACAATATCATCTTCAGATCCCAGTGATGCTGCATCAATTTTATCATCGCTTCACAACACGCATAGAATGCTGAAAAGCTATCTTTCAAGTTTTCGTCAAGTCAAAATGTATTTAACAGCTCCAAATTTAGCTCAGTTAAGAAACTCTTGCTTAGCTGTTCCCGGAACCTATAATAGTAATACAAATCTGGTTTCTATTCAACAATTTGACCCAACATTAGATGTTTATTATTCAAAACAAAGACCTCGAATACTGATCATTTATGGAAGCGATGGTACACAACATCGCTCTTTGCTCAAAGGAAGGGAGGATCTTAGGCTTGATCAAAGAGTAATGCAATTCTTTGATTTGATTAATCAACACATTGGAAGGGATTTCCCATCTGAATCACGTAATCTGCGTATTTTCAGGTATTCAATTACCCCTATATCCAAAACTGCAGGTCTCATTCAATTCGTTAATGGAGCTGATACCATGTTTTCATTGATTAGTGATTATCGTCGCGAAAGATCTCAAGAAGTCTTCTATGAGTCAAAAATGATGGAAAAGGTAATATCAAAATCTATAGATTCTTTGATGCCAATCCAAAGATATGAGGTTCTAACCGAGACATTGAAGAGCACACCTGATAATGATCTTCGTGAAATAATGTGGCTCAAATCACCATGTTCTAGAGAATGGGTTTCAAGAGTATCCCATTTTGCACAAAGCTCTGCTATAATGTCAATTATCGGATATATACTAGGTCTTGGAGATAGGCATCCATCAAATTTAATGCTCCATAGGTTTACTGGATCAGTAATACATATTGATTTTTCTGATTGCTTTGAAATCAGCAGAGACCGAATCAGGTTTCCAGAATTGATACCTTTCAGATTGACTCGTATGATCCGATGCGCTTTTGGTCCTACAAATATAGAAGGAGACTTCAGAATCACATGTCATGAAACAGTGAGATTAATCAGATCTCATCGGGAGAGCATTATGGCTGTTCTTGACATATTCTTGCAAGAGCCATTAGATGCTGTTGATGAGATAAATCCCTCTCAATCAACTCCAGAACTCGAAATAATGAGAGGAATTGAAGAAGTAGGGAAAGAAGTGTTTATTAACGATGACGAGATATGGTCATTTGAAGAAATTGATAATGTCATGAGAACTAGCATCAGAGACTCAATGAATAGAATTAACAATAAAATTGTTGGGAGAGATTTCAAGAAGAAATCAGAGGTAACAATAGAGCAACAAGTCGAAAAACTAATAGATAATGCAACAGATATGTACCTTATGTCTCACCTTTACCATGGGTGGACTCCTTTATGGTAGATATTATAAATGTTTTCTTATTTATGTTTATTTAATCGTTGTGTAAACAATAATTATCGTAAAGGTGTTTCTTTACATTTCGAGCAGGTAAAAGTGACACTCATAATGTTCCAGCTCTTTATTGCTTGTGTTCTCTCAGATAGTATTTCTTTACCTAGAGACGATACATATTATCAATATATTGTTCCTGCCAAAGGAGAAATTGTATATTGGGTTCAGCCGAGTAAAAAATCTTCAATTTTGATCGTATCAAATATTACCAATTATATTACGGAGTACAAAGAAGTTGGATCTGCCACATTTACTGCTATAAAGAGTGAAACCACAGAAAGAGAGCATTTAAAGACTATTACACTTAATCTTGAAAAGGAAAACCCTTTGGAATTGAAAGTTAAATGCACACTGGAAGCTGGAGAATGCAATTATGTGATCCGCAATGTACATACAGAGCCAGTCTATCGTACGTCTGCAGTATTGGGTGCTTTTTCACTATTCATATGTCTATTTATCCTTGTATTTTCATGGACAATCTTCTGTGGTGCCTGCCGTGCTACAAGAAAGCGTTAAAAAAGCTCATTTAATTTGGATTTTACTGTATCAATCTTTCATCAAGTTTGTTTGAAATGTTGGACATGAAAGAGTCGAAATGGGAAACTAGACTTCCAACAAATGCATTATCACAGCCTGGAGAGAGATATGTCAGGGTAATATTGAGCTTGTTACCACTTGTCAGTGCATGATGAGTAAAATTCCTGAGGCACTTCATTGTGTCGGGCATGAAATAGGCCCCACCTGTTACAAAGATGGTGTTGTTTTCAGTGGGGAGCTTTCCAATGTTTGAGATTGAAGATGTTGTGCCTGGTGGCTTTAGCCTTCCAAATGAAAATGCTTTGAAGTGGCCAAGAGAATACTGAGGAACTAGTACATCCAACTTCTTTTGCATTGAAACAATCAATTCTTTAACTGTGGTGTTGACTTCAAGACTGTTTTCAATGAATATTACTGAAGTTGGACAAAGAGGTGATGTTTCCTTTAAGTTAAGGTTCTTTCTGTTATTTACAGAAACCATACTCATTACATTTGTCGCCTCCTTTTGATCAAGAGTATGTAATATTGCCCATAGTTCAGCAACAGATAATACTGCTTGAGGCTTGACATTCAAAGAAGTGCATACACTCATTAAATCAGATATATCATATGAGTAGCAATGGGTATTAAACCTAGGATGAATATCTTCAGGGGATGGATTGATTGGAACAGCTAAGGTATTTGTTGAACTGAATTGCTGAACATTTTCCTCGATTGAATCAAGCATTTCTTTCACATTTGGTCTCTTCTCTTCATATTCAACTGGATGGCCAACAAGATCACTTAAGAACAGGCCAATAAGTGGGCCATCTGTGACTGAATGGTTTGCGTTCACAACCAAACAATTATGTTTTGAACTTTTATAAAGCCAAAAACTAACAAAATCATTGCTCCTGGCTTGGTCAAGCGACCACTGAACAAAGTCAACTCCATCCATATCCTTCTCCAAAGAAAACTCATAAAATGAAGGAATCCCTGATTCTTGAAACAGTCCATTAACTTGATTATAAAAAACCCATGGATGTCTCTTGCGGAGAGCTTCAACTCTCTCCTTAACCCAGTTCAAATCACAGCATGGTTCTAAAAGAATCCCACCATTTACTGTAAGATAGTTCAGAAACTTCTCGTAACCAGTTGGTTCCATAAAATATTAACATTCAATGTGAAAGTAGTAGCACAGAAAGTTTGTGTTAATTAATTTAGTTAAAAACTGGGTTGTAGAGGAACTCTACAGGCATAGGGTTGGGCATGTCATTGGGGTGAAATTGGAACATTGGATTAGGTCTTATTCGACCATTCATTCTGTTGAATGGTAAAACTGGTATATAGCCATTTGAATCACATAATTCTGTAATGGCTGAGTTGAGATTGAAATTGTTCTTAAGTAGGGCAGCTATACAATGACTCTCATTATTATACAATTCCTTAAGTTTTTCTAGCATGGCACCAAAATCACGTGGCTTTCGGAAAGATCTGTCGTTGCAGAGAGTCACACTTTTAGAATATATCTCATCTGTACATGGTGGGGAAGATTTGGGGATATCTTGAATCTCCTTAATTTTCCCCTTTATTCTGTTGAAAACGGAAAAACTCTTAGGCTTATGCTTTGGAACAGCAAAAAAAACAATATCTTCGTTAGGGGCAACCTTTTGGTCATTATTTGGAATTCCGTCTTTATTAATTACAACGATCAATCTTTCGTCACTATTTCTGTCTTGTAAAACAGAAGATATTCCCGAAATAGTACCCGTTGTATTATATACCTCCTCTTCTCTGCCATCAATACCAAAACAAACAATATTCATTTATGACAAAATTTCAACTAGACAAGACCGAAACCCTCAGTTTCAGTAATTGCTCTGATAAGCTTCTGTTTCATGGTTTCTTTGTTGTTGTATGATGGCAATTCCAAAATTTTGAAGCAAGTGTGCGCTATTGGTAGCCTATTTGATCCCTGTGTTATAGATATGGTTAACTTGTAGGGTTTAGTTGAGCATGAAGGAATCCTATCATTTCCCGTCGAGAATTTGAGAAATGATCTTTTTTCCTGGAGAGTCATTTCATCAAATATTTGCCAAAACATTTGAATGGTGTCTGAGTTTTCTGAGGTATATAGGTATTTTGTGGATTTTTTCAACAATTCCCAGTTCATTGCTTCCTCTCCTGATACAAGAAGATCTATTTCTTCTGGCTCAAACATTCTAATGCATCTATCTTGGCATGCTAATTCAAATCCGCGCTTGAATGAACAGAACTGTGATTCAATTGATTTGATCAATTCCCATTCTGTATAAAGGTTCACATACTGCTCAACATTATCATTTGTTAATGGAACACCAGATTTGTTTTCAATCAATGAAATAACTTTATTCTGTCCAATCATATCTATGTTTATGTCAAAAGTTAAACAAAGATCCGAAATATCTTCATTAAATCTCTTCATCGTGAGCAGGTGATTCAAAGAATGAAATAAGTTTGGATTAATATCCATTATATCATTAACACTTATCTCTCGATTCGGATGAAACAGTTTCTTATATAAAATGTATGGGAATCTTATTGGCAATACGATTCCATTATGGATCGCCAATCCAATAATTGCCCCAACCAGGAAAAAAGACCGATCACCCTCAAATGTACTCTGAGAAAACCATTTTTTCCCGTGTTTAGCATTGATGAACATTCCATAGTCCAATGAAAACAATCTTTCGGTAAGCAAAAACAGGAATTCTCTTGATGGGCCCCCAGCATCAATAGCCCTTTCACCAACAAAAACCACTCTCAGTTTATAATGAAATAGAGTATGGTTTTTGGATAATATTTGATTGATTGCATCTTGAATGAGGTTTTCTCTCCTGATCTTTAAAATAAGATTTTCTTTGTTTGATAAAGATATACATCGCCCGTGAGAACTTGATAACCTTGTGAAGTGTTTTTGGGCTTTTTTTGATTCGTATTTTAATAATGATGCCTTGGTTTTCATCGAAAGGATAAATGGATAATCCAAAAAATTTATCAATGACATTGATCGGGGGAATAAGATCATATTATATGGATCCAATGACTCATTGATATGGTGATTGTAGAACATTGAAATTGGAATCTTGTTATTAGATCTAGTATTAGCTTGATGAAGAATTTTCATTAAATTCACCACATAGAGAATGTTTTGGTGATGGGGATTGGGGTTTGTTTTATTTGAATAATGAATAGAAATTGCATAATGGCAAACACCTAGAATAGTATTCCTTAATACCGGAAGACTTGACAACCACTCCTTTATAATCCTTTTTACTTCTGGATTAAGATTTGAGAATACTTTTAATAAAGGAAACAACATTTGATTGACTTTATCTTGTGACATAATTGGTGGAAAAAAGAAAACATATAAAAGAGCTCTGATTGATGAGTACTTGTTATCTTTAAGTGATTTGACGATATCAGCCACCAGGGATTGAAAAATATCGCTTAAAAACTCGTTTAGATCTGGATTTGATGCAATTATACTTGAGAAATTAACAAATTTCTCTTCACAAATACTGTGATTCTTCATTGATAGAGGAATATTATTACATAAAATAATGTAAGGATACGTTTCTTGTGATTTGAAGGCAATAGACATATTGATTACAACACTTTCATAGTCTTTGACAAGATTTTGATTCAATGTTGACACCCAATTCGCAAAAGAATCCAACAGCCGATATGATTTGTGACTTTTAATATGATTTGGAATACCATCACATAGGTACGAAAATCTGTTTTGATTTTCAGAAAACTCTTTCGCTTTTTTCTGCTTCTCAAGAATAGTCATCTTCTGAATGCAGCTTTTTGGATTCGAATTACAATAAGGATGAGAGCATTCTATCTTCTCACAGCCAAATATGAATTGATATTGATACAAATCATAGCAGAAACGATTTTCTTTGTCCATTTTTTGATTTTATGAGTTTCAAAGATGATTATTCTTTTATCAAATTTTTCAAAGTAATTTGAAGTAGTGAAAATTAACCCTTTATATTTCCCATTGGGTAAAGTAATGGGAAAATGATTGAGGACGATCAATAAACACTTCATCTTTCAGTCAGTCAATATCAGATTATAAAAATAACAAATGACCCTATTCTGTTTTCATTCGAAATTAGGGGAATTGAGTGAAAAAAACAATAAATTGTCTTATGGACTAATTCTGAATATAACGATAATTATTGATATTTCCAAAAAATATGAATATCTACTTGATTATTGGATTCCAAACATAAAAAATATCACAAAGAATTGTTTGATTTTAATGGTGAGTGGAGAGAGAATTCCAAAAAATCTTTTTGTTATTCCAATTGTTATCTTTACAAAAGTATTCGGTTTAAACAAATACAATTCGAAAAATTTACGACTATCAAGCTAATTGAGTTAGGACTATTAACTGATATCACCCATATTCATAGATTATTAAATGAAGACCTTCATAATGTCATACATAGCATTCACTATCAAAAATCCAACCAAGAAGTATCGCTATCATTATACTGAAATTGAATAACATTCATCAAATGTTCAATGTAATGAATATTAACACTTGTCCTGAGGTGGAGTATCATTTTTTACTTATTTTAAATGGATTTATGTGCTTTTTGAAGGTTATTTATACAAAAATGTATTTGTTTTTATTTGAAAGATTTGTCTTTATTAGTTGATATTTTGTATTTGTTCTACAATTCTTTTGGTTCATTTTCCGATTCTTCTGATTCATTTGCTGATTCGATTAAGCTTAATAGTTTCGTAATTCCGAATGGAATTGATGCGATTGCGCTAAAGAGTTGTCTCAATGAATATACATAGAACATTCTTCCAGGGTTATGTTTATCTGTATAGTACAGGATTAGGCCAAATAATGGAACAGGAACAAGTTGGGATAATATTCCAACAATAGCAGCTCTACCACCACACTGCATTGCTTGCAAAAGTGCCTGCATTATCAAAGAAACTGGAGTTGTGAATGCTAAAATAGTTGAGTTCCTTGTTATTACTATTGCCCATGATAAATATGTCGGGCTTTGAGAAAAAAGTCTTGAACAAAACTCAGGGAATCCAATTGTAAAAATCATGCAGATTAAACACCACCCCATGCTAATCCAAAGAGTATGAATAAGTAATTTCAGAACTCTTTTATACTGTTTTGCCCCAAATGCATACCCAGCCGATGGTACAAGTCCAATAATCATGGATCCACTCACACTATTTATAATTAGGTACATTTTTAGGATTGCATTGAATGCTGCCATAACATCATTATAAATTTGTGGAGTACTACATGATAATCCAAGCAATTTCCTCATAACAATACCAGGAAATATTATTGATAACTGGTAAATGAATTGCGAAGAGCCAATTTTAATGGCTTTCCATGTTTGATCTGATAGGGGATTGAAAAAATATGATATTTTAGGTTTGATATTGAAATACCCTTTAAAAAAACAATACAGAATCCCGATTGCAGGAATGAATTCTGAAAAGCAAGTGGCTAGAGAAGCCCCTTTGATACCAAACTTGAACACAAATAAGAATAATGGATTGAAAATAAGCATATTGAATAAAAACGAACTCACTTGAATAACTGCATAAAGCCATGTTCTTCCTTCCGCTTGTAATGCTCCACAACTTAATAAGAATAAACTAGGTATGAATGCCCCAATGAGAATTGGTGTAACATATTCTTTTCCTAATTGAATAATTGGGTCTGGAGCTCCAAACCATTTTGCCACAGGAACCGTCAATGGTAGAAACAAAATGGGAACAAAAATTGAACAAAGTAAAGAAATCCTAATTAGATCAACAAATAATTGCCCTGCTGCTATTCCTTTCTTTTCCCCAAAAAGTGAACTTATCACAGAACTAGCAGCTACATTGAACAAAAATCCGAATGCCCTTCCAAGGGAGTCAAAATTATCAAAAGTGGATATAGCTGTCATCCCCTCTTGGCCGACTGCTTTCGATACATAAATTGTTGAAATCACACCATATAATGCACTTGTTATTTGTGATAAAAATGGACCCGAAGACATTACTAATATGGTTGTTAATGGTTCTTTCTTCTCTAGTAAATCAATACGACTAGAATCTTGTTCTTCTGTGGTCATATGAATTGTTGTTTTCTTTCAATTATATCAATTCTTTGCAGTTTATCTAACAAACGACATTTTGATAGTATACTGGTCGATCATTGTGTAGTAAAAATTACTAATAATAACAATCGTAACGTTAGAATGAATGATTTGTTTCAAAATTGAGAATGTTGATGAAGAACCTGATTCTTTCAAAATTTCAAAGAAATATTTGGAGACTCCAAATGACCACAATGATTTTTGATGATGCTACAAAGCTATCAAAGATCAATTTTTGTGACAGTTACTCTACAACTATTAATAGTTTGATGGAATTGGAAACAATCTTATCAGAAGAGTATGAAGAAATTCCCAAAGACATTTGTATATTTGGAATTCCTCAAAACACTGGAATATCAATTGTTTCAGGGGGATCAATAGTAGCTTGTATCAAACACCCTAAATTCATCCTTAATAGTATATGTCTGAAGACAAAGGAGATTGAGTTCTATGGGAAACAAACAATTAATCAAATTGAATCTTCAATGGGAGATGTTTTGGGAATCAAAAATGCATCAATAATGGCCCGAGAAGTCATTGAAAATATTAATACAATTGGTTATAATGCGGTTATTCAAAAATATGGTTTTGGATCTGTTGGTTTGGAATTAGAGTTTTGTGTTTTTGATAATCATGGAAATCCTTACAGAATACCATCAGAAGAGCAATGTGAAGTCATGAATAATCTGGTAGAAATCGCCCTTCCTCCATCATACAGTATTAAATCAACTGCCTTACAGATAGCAGAGGCAATTTTAAATGAAAAGATTAATCGGCCAAATACAATCTCTCCAAATTTCTCATTTTCCATCCTTTCCAAGCCCCATGAATTAAAAATGAATGATGGCAAACTTTCTCATTATGTCATTGCAGTAACTCAAAGAATGAGAAACAAAGTAATAAGTCTTAAAAAAGATTCCCCCGAAGAAAGTTTTTGGGAAAACCTTGCTTCAAATTTTGGATTTCATAGTTACAAAAACCTTGAAGATTCTTGTGAAATAATAGCTCATTTGGCCATTTGTGCTTCACATATGAATTTCGGTCTGAGGACAAGTATGATAAATGGAAGCTACAGAATTGGAATGGAGGAGTGTATTGTATGTGGAGATATTATTCAATCAAATTTTGGAACATTGCTTGAGTGGATGACTTATTCAACTCCATTAGCTTATGGAATAAAAATTGGAGTAAATATTGATGGACAAATGAAATACCCAAGAGATATGAGAGCAATTGCGAAACTTCTATCTAGATCATGTTATCCTAGTCATTTCTTATATTCAACAGAGAATTATAACAAAATTGCTAAAAAGAACATCGAAAAAGGGATTGCTGATAGGTTAGATAGAGCAGCAACATCCCTTTATCATGAGGATATTGATAAAGAAATAGTTTGCTCTCATGGAAGGGTGAGATTTAGGGTTACTGGAGGAAATGGATCAAAGAAATTTGGGATTCCTTTGGGCAGAATTGAATTTGTTGGAGGAGGAGAAACACCAGATCTCATTGCTTTACTTGCTCGAAATTCATTAATGACATTAATGTGTATTGCAGCCTATGAAGCATTATCTTATGAGAATCACCCATCAACATACTTTTTAAATCGATTCCCAAATATTTGTCGAGATGATAAATGCAAAGAGCTTGGATATGAATATAATTTTGAAGGGATTTCAAGTCCAATTGTAATGAATTTAATCAATGAAGGTTTTTCATTCATTGATTACATGAAAGATAAGTATCATCATGAAGACATACAGTACTTATGTGCATTGGCTAAACATGGGCTTGATAAACTCATTGTTAAAACAGAGGCCCATGACTTCAATGAATTCATTAACAATCCCAAAGGCAACATTGTAGATGTAATAAACAATATGATTGAAAATGGATACACTCCCCTTCAGATAGCTTCATCAGCAAATGATTATGAAAAAAAGTTATCTGAGATGATTATCGAAAACAATGGTAATATTCTCAATATGATAGGGTAATTAATGAATAGAACTTAGAGATTACTAAACACTTAACCAAAAAAAAGTTGTGTAGCCTTTTTTTACATTTTATAAACCTGTATTCTGGATAGAATGATTTTGCATTTATTTTTTTCATGAAGATGTTCAGGATTAATTTATACAAAAATCTCTTAGCAATTTTTAAATAAAACTTCCAATTTGAAACATGGTGTCATTTTCATTGTCGGGAATAAATCATTTCTGACACAAAAAGTGAGGAACCAAATTAGTGATTTAATGGAAAAGGTTCAACCAAAGCAGTTTCAACCTCCATCACGTTTATATTCAGGATCGTGTTATGGCCCAACGATTGATGACAAAAATCAGCTTTCAAGAAATAGTGAGAGTTTTTTTGTTGAAACAGGGAATTTGAGTTATGTAGAACATGTTTTATCGAGATATAAGAAAATGAAAAGTTACACTGTTGACAAAACTAGAATAATTGAGTTATTGACAATATCGAACAGAATTGCTAACTATTTGTTGATCCAAGGAAATTTGGCAAATCATTCACTTCCTCAATGATATGTACATTCTACGACATTCATTATCGTGATTATTTTAAGGAACTTTTTGAATGCACATATGTATGAACAAATAAATCTGGGACTAGCTGATAACATAACAATTCAAGATCTTTCTAAGTGCTTTATATATGAAATTAAATATGTCTAACCTCAGCACTCTAAATTTTGAAGTATATATACAGTCTTTTATTGATTTGTTAATCAGGTGTTTTTCTTTGATTTCTAAAAAGTACATTGGAGTTGATAGGTCAATTGATTTTAAACGAATACTAGATAATCAATTTGTCTTAGCGTCTGATCAAATAGTTAATTTTTTTCTTTAGTGATTGAGTACTGTGTTGATGCTCTTTTATTGGATGATCCATTTGGGTTTCAATTAATGATATCTATTGATGAATGCCAAAATGCATTTCTTCCTTTTTATAATGATATTATTGATGGTTTTCTAGATCCTAGGCTTGAACTTTTTTCTAGATTTCTTGGATCAATTATAAAAAATATCTCTTTTTCTCCTGGCTATAACAAACAAATTCTTTTAATGGTTGGATTAATGCCACTTCCAAAATCAATAACCTGTTCAACATGTGTCTTAATTAATTGTCATGATATTCACTCTCCAATGTTATCACATTTTATTGGTTTTTTGTCCGCAGATGTGGAAAAAATGTTTGATGAATTTATTGTTAGTCAATATGGAAGATTTTTATTAAGGCACTATTTCAATCATTATCAGCTTTGTTCAATGGAAAGTTTGAGAGTTTTTAGTACAAAACCATCTTCACGGATGAAATGGGATGAAAGCCTCATGACTTTGTATAATCCATGGTCTTTAATGAATTCAATGAAAGAAGGCGAACATATGTAGATATAGTTATAATAGACGAGCGTGGTTTAGCGATTGTTATTGAACTCAAAGATTCTACCAGAAAGGATATTAACAAATCAGCAACTGAAGGATATGACAGATATTTCAACAAAATATTTTGATTTTTCTGAGAACAAAACTGTGAAAGAAGTTGTTTTTTGTTGTTTGGCAATGATTCCTACTCAATCTACAATCTTTTTTTCTGATGTAATTCCCAAAAAAAGGTTTTCTTCTCACACTACAATGGCCAATTTTCAAGGACAAGTATTTCTTAAAAATTTAAATCTACTAGGAAATGCAATATTACATACCTACAATGTAATCAAGAAGATATGTATAGATTAATTGATTCTCAAAAGAAGAATTCTGCTATAATTTTTGTTGATGATCTTATATTCATCCAAAACATTGATTCGTTTTCTTCTTGGATGAAAATCGGGGGCCATAACAGCAAAGAAGAACGTGATTCTGTAATCAATTGCTTTCCAGAAAATAATCCTTATCTTATTTTCACATATGCAGTATTGAGTGGCTTAGGTTACTATCCAACCTCAGATGTTGTTTTTCTTCTGAAGCCTCCAGAACTTGACATAGTTTCAACCCAAATTTTGCCTCTTTGCAAAAATGAACTCATTATTTTTTATAATGAGTCACAGATCCAAATGAAAGAACGAATCAATTCCTACTTCAAAGCACTTGACAATGGTAAACTAGTTCCTTTAAGTAAAGTGCATTAATGTTTTGTTTTAAGTTGTTGGTTCTCATGAAACAATAGAGTCACCCTTTTAACTAAGTTTAAAAGCTGTTTCGATTTTGCTCAAGATTGGAGTAGAATTGAGAGACATTGCGTTCAAGATTACCAAAATGATTACTAAATCCTTACATGAATAAGAGAAGATTATCTCAATTATTGAAAATTGTAAGAATCATTTCATTTTTGTTAATTGATTCAAACAATCAAACATATGTCATTCTGCTGTTTATCAGTCTATCTATTCACGTATCTTCTTAGTTGTTTATCTCATGATTTGAAATTAACATTGACAAGACAATACATGTCAAACAAGAACAAAGCAATTCTTGGTGGTGTTGGTTTGTTGTATGAAAGTGAAAGTCAAAGCATCAGTCAAGTCAGATTTCATTTTGAGATTAGTTTCAACTTATCTCATTGTTTCTTTAGTAGATCTACTCTCTATTCTGGAGATGGTGGTGTGATTTTTGTTTCAGGTGGATCTTACTCTATGAATGTTTCTAATTCTATGTTCTATAATTGTTTTTGTTCATTAAATGGAGGAGCAATATACTTCTCTTCATCTAATTCATGTCTCAGAATGATATGTACTAATAGATGCTCATGTGGAGCTTCTTCTTATGGTCATTTTGCTTATCTTATTGCTTCTCTGCATCAAATTGATTATCTATCGGTTTCTTTTTGCTCCAATATTTCAAATGGATATTGGTCTATTGGCTTACAATCAGGTAATCAGAGAGTTGACAACACAAACAGTTCAATGAACAGTGTTTATTCAGTTTCTGGTATTGGTTTTTACTATTCATCTTCTTTCACATGCTCGTATTGTACTTTCTCAAACAACAAGGCATTTGAATATTCTTGCGTTTATTTACGTTTTAGCTCAGGAATAATATCATTTGCAAACATTGTTTATAATAACAGTCCTTCTAGCATGGGTGTTGTGCAAGTCAATGAAGGATCACTTATAGTGATTTATTGCATATTCCAAGAAAATCAAAATACTTTGTTCTGTGTAAGATCAGGTTCTCTTGAGGTGTCACATTCTTTCATATCTTACTCGGGAATGTTATCAACTTCGACAGCAGTATCAACATATTCAAATAATTCATTTATTAGTAGAATGACTTATCAAATACCATTCTTCAATTCTCATTATTGTAATGCTGATTCAACAATCATAACCCAAACAAATGTTAACACATTTCATCAATCATCATTGAAATCATACATATTCATTAATTCTCTCATACAATTTTTGCTTTGATTTCACATAAAAATCAATTTTATCATTCTTTATTGATTCTTCATTCATTCAGATTTGTATAATATTCAATATGTAAAATGTGAATTTTCATTTACTATTTTAGGATGATTTCTGAAACACTCAGATCAGAAATGGATTTATCGAAATTGTTTGATTTGGATGAAGATGAAGAAATTTCGTAATGATGATTCCTTCGAATGATTAGATAATAAGAAATGGCAAAAACACAAATGCACATGAATAATGATGTTGAATAGAGTAAGAATGAATATGATTTGTTTTGATTATTATTGTTCTTTGTTTGTTCACATGACATCAATAATGTAATGATCAATGTTTCTTCAATTGAAATAATTGGTGTTCTCAACGAAAGAGGAATATCAGCATTGCAATAATGAGAATTGAAGAATTGCATTTGATATGTTTCTCTCTTTGATAATGAATTATTGATTCCAGTTGGAGTCATTCCAATATGAGATATGAAACAATGTGATACTTCAAGAGAACCTGATTCAACACAGAATAGAGTATTTTCATTATCTTTGAATATACAATAATTCATTTCAATTGATCCTCCAATGACATATACAACTCCATTTTCAGAAGGACTGTTGTTATGAACAATATTTGCAAATGACATCGATATTGTTCCTGATTCAGAATAGAAGCCAATACAAACACATTCAGATACATTGTTGTTTGAGAATGTGCAGTGTGAGCTTGTGAATGAGGATGAAAAATCGATAGCAATACCAGAAACTTGGAAAGCATTGTTCATTGAACTGTTAGTGTTGTCGACTCTCTGATTACCAGAGTCTAACTCAATAGAAGTATATCCAGATGTAGCAGGTGAGCAATATGATACTGATAAATGATCAATTTGATTCATCTGAGAAGCAACAAGCCAAGCAAAATGTCTATAAGAAGCAGAGCATCTATTAGCACATATCATTCTGATAGATGAATTAGAAGAGTAGAAGTATATTGAACCTCCATAAATTGAACAAAAGCAGTTATAAAACATTGAGTAAGATACATTCATTGAGTAATCACTACCCGATACATATATGATACCACCATCTCCAGAATACAGAGAAACTCTTAAAAAGGAACAATCAGAAACATTAATGTTATTTTGATAATAAGACCTTCCTTGATCTATACTTTCATTTTTGCACCCCAAACAAACACCACCAAGAATTGCTTTGTTCTTGTTTGACATGTATTGTTTTGTCAATGTTAATTTCAATTCATGAGATAAGCAGCAAAGAAGATATATGAATATAATGGTTGGTAAGATGCGAAATGAAGAATATTTAATTGTTTTCATCAATTATCAAAAATGAGATAATCTGCTCTTGTTCATGTAAGGGTTTTTAGTCATTTTGGTTTTGAACTAAAATATCAAAACAAATGAAAAAAACATGATGATCTGGGATTCATGTGTGCTAACATCAATCAATAAACTAATGATCATTATATTGTCTCTTTCATTTAGATTGTTTTGTTCAAAACCAAAATGACTAAAAAACCCTTACATGAACAAGAGCAGATTATCTCAATTTTGATATTTGTAAGAATCTTTTCATTTTTGATAATTGATGAAAACAATCAAATATTCTTCATTTCGCATCTTACCAACCATTATATTCATATATCTTCTTTGCTGCTTATCTCATGAATTGAAATTAACATTGACAAAACAACACATGCCAATCAAGAACAAAGCAATTCTTGGTGGTGTTAGTTTGGGATATGAAAGTGAAAGTAAAAGCATCAGTCAAGTCAGATTTCATTTTGAGATTAGTTTCAACTTATCATATTGTTTCTTCAGTAGATCTACACTCTATTCTGGAGATGGCGGGGTGATCTATGTTTCAGGTGGATCTTACTCTATGAATGTTTCTAATTCGATGTTCTATAACTGTTCTTGTTCATTAAATGGAGGTGCAATATACTTCTCTTCTTCTTCTAATTCATGTCTCAGAATGATATGTGCTAATAGATGCTCTTGTGGAGCTTCTTCTTCTGGGCATTTGGCTTATCTTATTGCTTCTCAAGTTAATAAAATAGATTATCTATCAGTATCAAATTGCTCTCATACTACATCTGGAATTTGGTCTATTCGCTTAGACAATGGTAATCAGAGAGTTGACAACACAAACAGTTCAATGAACAATGTTATTCGGGTTTCTGGTATTGGTTTTTTCTATACATCCTCATTCACATGCTCATATTGTACTTTCTCAAACAATAAGTTATCTGATGGAATTTGCATTTATTTCAGGACTAGCTCAGGAATAATGACATTTTCTAATATTGTTCATAATAACAGTCCTTCAGGATATGGAATTGTTGATGTCTTTGAAGGATCACCAAAAATGCATTATTGCATATTCCAAGATAATCAAAATACTTTGTTCAGTGTAAGATCAGGTTCTCTTGAGGTATCACATTCTTTCATATCTTACTCGGGAATGTTATCAACTTCAACTCAAGTATCAATGGCAAACAATAATTCATTATCAAAGAGAGAAACATATCAAATACCATTCTTCAATTCTCATTATTGTAATGCTGATTCAACAATCATAACCCAAACAAATGTTAACACATTTCATCAATCATCATTGAAATCAAACATATTCATTAATTCTCTCATACAATTTTTACTATGATTTCATATAAAGTAAACCATTTTTCGGGGTTTTACCAATGATTGGGTGTTTTTTTGATTTTTTATTGAAAATAATTAAAATGCATTTTCTAAGAGACTGAGAATTCTTTTAGGGTTCTATTTTCACCAGCGTATGTAGCACCAGAGACTTGACCAAAATATAAGGGAAAAATGTTTCTATCTCGTTTCAAAATGAAAAAAATTTAGAAATACTTGTTTTTCAAAAGTCCATGAATCTTAAAGTAAAAGAGTAAAAAGTTTTAATATTGATAACTATGTAACAATCTTATGAATATTCCAGAATATCTTTGGAATCAGACAATTTTTAGATAGAGAAAAAACACATTTTTTTAAAAAAACTCCATCACAATGGAAATTATCTAAAATATTTTCTTAAGAGAAATAGATTAACAAACGAATATTTACTCATTAACTAAAGTATCTCATGACTAATATTATTTCCTTTTAATGTTTTACCGATGCCTGGTTTTGGAATAAGATAATCTCATGCATATTCATCTCATGGTATCTTTCATTCCACTATCCCAAGATTGAGTATTTATTAACAAATCATAAACATAAAATTATTCAATAACTCCAAACATAAATGAATAATCATAAGAGTTGCGTCTCCTATACATGAAAGCCCTGAAATACTTGCATTTACCTATTTGGTAAAAAACAATCACCGAAAAATGGTTTACATATATATGAAATCAATTTTATCCATTCTTCAATAGAGATAATGTAATGTATCATTATGATTAATTTTTTCTAGAAGAGAATGGTGGAAAAATAGATCATTTACCCTTCTCTTCTCCTGATTGAAAACAAACACATAAATTCACTTTGTTTTTACCTGATCTAGAAACTGGATACTCTTCAGCCATTGAGCGCTGGATAGGGGCCATTGCAATTTGCTTTTTGTAATAAACATAACATCCTCTGGCTGTGAAAGCCTGAATGCTCTACAGAAATGGTTGAGGTCGTCAGAGAGGATGATAAATCTACTTTCCGGATTAGCATTGAGCAATAAACAGAGTTCAAGGAAACAAAATTCTAATGCATCATCACCAACAAATATTTTAGAAAAAGTCATTCTCATTACTGTACATAATGGAGCAGGTAATTGAGAACCCTGAGTTTGGAGAACAAGCAAAGAGGCTGGCTTCCCGCCCGATATCTTCAATATTTTTTTCCATGTGTCTGTTGGCTGGGATACATCGCACCTGCAGTCCCAAATGACATGTGTTTGAGTCTCTGACATTTAAATTTTAAACGGATATGATGTAAAATGATTCTCGTTCTCAGCTTGATAGCGCAATATTTTCCAGCTGGGCTTGGAAACAGTGGCCTTAAAATGTGGCTTGATGCTCAAAATTATCAAAGTTACTCTGGGAGTGGGGATACATGGTATGATTTGAGTGGGAACGGAAATAATGGGATAATTAAGTCAGGTGTTCATTTCTCAAGTGATTTTGGAGGTTGCTTTGTATTTCCTGGTAGTGGAGAAGTTACCCTTCCGAGTTTAGTTTCGGTTTTTCCCGTTACTGTTTCAATGAGTGTTACTCATTCTGGTGATTGGAAGCTTAATGCCCCTGACTATAACCATTTAATGATTTTGAATATCCAAAACAGACGAGTTTCATTTGGAGTCAATTGCAAAACTTTTGGTGTTCAGGGAATTTTATTGTTTTATGGTGGCTCTACACATTGGTACAGCAATTCTCTTCCATTAAGGAAAGGAATCAATGATTGGAATAACATTATATATAATATTAATACATGGAACACTCACTATGCTTTTCTCAATAACAAATCTTTGACTTTCACAAGTCTTGGAGGTGCCCATGGTGGTAATCCAGGGTGGGCAATTGGTAGTGATAGTGCTTATAATGGATATGATTATTACTGGAGAGGTAGATTTTCGGAGGTTGTTTTTTATAGTAGATTATTGAGTATAACTGAGAACCATTTACTTAATGCTTATCACTCAGCAAAATCCGATTCTACTTCGAATAGTAATTTGATATCAATGTGTGAATCTAGTATGAAGAAAGTTGATTTAATTGGAATTGGTAGAATAAGCTCATCAGATTATTTTTTGGAGCCAAAGAGTACAAGCGGAGGCCTTTCGTTCTCGAGCGATTTAAATACCGAATCGTTTTTGCATTATGATGGAAACTTCATTGTAGCTTTCCATAATAATGAATCGTTGTCTTATATTCCAATTCAAGGATTTAGTGGTTTTCGCACAAAAAGAATATGGTATATTGAGAAAACTGCATCATCAAATGGTAATATTCTTGTGTCATTTGATGAGACATTACAAAAGAATCCTGTTTCATTGATATATTGTCCAAATGACCAATTCAATACGCAATTATTGTTAATTAAAGGGGTTGAAAAACCCGGGAAATTACTCGAGTTCTCTATCAACAGTGAGAACATCCGAAGTGGATATTATTCAGTATACTCTGGAGACCCAATTACAACCCATAAGACGTCTAAGATGTCTTTAATACTGCTCTTTTCTTATCTTTTTGTCTAAAACCCAGCTTTTTTGAAGAACTTTGTTTGAACATTTTATGTTCGCCTTATTCTCTGTATGCACTGCATATCTTGGAATTGATTTAGGATCGCAGTATATTAAAGTTGCTGAATCTACAATATCAGGAGTTCCCAGAATTCTTAAAGATTCAAATAATAAAGTGTCAATTCCATCTGCTGCTGCGTTGAAGCATCCAATTGATCTATTAAATGTTCCATCTAATCTCTCTGATTTCTATATTAAATTTGGGGCTGCTGCTCTTCCGGTTTTAAAAAAGAATCCTGAGCTTGGCCATGAGTTTCTCCCGAGAGTGATAGGAAGAAATGGATCATCTTTAGATACATCCAAATATTTAACAGCCACTGAATTATTTTCGCTTTATATTCTTGATTTTCTTTTCAAATATAAGAATGAAGCCAAAATTGCAGTAGCAATTCCTTCATATTGGACTCCCAACCAGAAAAGAGCATTGAGTGATTCTTTCGATATATTTAGAATTCCAATTATAGGGATTATGGAAGACTCAATTGCAATTTCATCTCTATATAGTGCCACCAAAACCCATAGGTACACAAACAAATCAAGAAATGTGATTTTCGTTGATATTGGTGCTACATCTGTTAAAGTTTCAGCTCAGACATTCATATGGTATGGTAATTACTCAATTGTCAATGAAACAGCAAATGAATGGAGTGAACAAGTCGGAGGCTATTTTATGGCTAAGAAGATTGCTGAAAAGAAGGGAATTTCGATTAAAAAGGCTACTAAACTCCTTTATCAATCAAACTCTGATTCATTAGTACAATATTTAGGAGAAGAAATGTATGAAATCACCCGAGTTATTCAAACTGCTTGCTTAAAGATGCTTGATAAAGTCCAATCATTGCCGAACAATACAAATGAAATTGATGAAGTTCAATTAATAGGTGGTGCTTCTCTTATCCGTTTCATCCCAGATTTGGTTAAGAATGCCACCAAGTTTGAGAAAGTTAGCAGGGATTTCAATGCTAATGAAGCAATTGCACTAGGGTCAGTTATTGCTGCCGAGTTTAAGGATGGTATTTCTAAGTATCCTCCTTCAAGATTATTGCCCATACCTCCATATACAATGTCTGTGACTTGTAATATTACTCACGCATATTGCTATAAGGGTACACAGTGCAGATCAACGATAGTTGAGGAAGGAACAAATGGTTGCTCCGTTCTTAAGTTTGTTGCAGATCCAAAAGAAGTTCCTGAAGGAGTCGATTATGTATTCACCCAATATAAGCTAACTAATATTTCAAATTACACCTTTACTTCAGAATCAAAAGGGTATTTTGAAATGCTCATTCCATATACAAAGCTAAATCGAGTGGTTTGGTGTACCAATGGTAATTGCTCTTTGATTAATTCCGAATTAATGGGGCACTATCATGGAAGCTTCAAGGCAATTGACTTTTTGGATAAATATACAAAAGAAGATAATAACAGAAGGCAAAAAGAGAGGCTCTCTGCACAATTGGCTGAAGTGTCTGGCACCATCGAAAAGGTCTTTATACAGTTTCTCCCTGATGAATTACAACCAAGAATACACGCAATCCAAAATGCAATCCTCAATGGAGAAACCGCATCGTGGGGTGTGAATGACCTAATTAGAGGGATGGATGATCTTAAATTAGCTATCAAAACTCTGTTGAAACTCAGAGAGGAGCATGGAAAGCAAGAGAACAATAAAGAGCTTTAGTAATTTTTACAATGTTCTCTCTTTCTGATTTCATTAGCAAAAACAACGGAGGTGTATCTGATATTGGAGATCGGAAACCTAATCGAATAGAAACTGAAAATGCAGAGGAAGGAGAATACTTCCGAATGGTTGACTCGTATGAAAAATTAAAATATTTTTTAAATTCTCGAAGTCAATCACTCATTCTGTACGCATTATCTAAGTTTTCCGTTTTGTGTGAGAAGGATTCTAAATATTTAACTCTTTTAGGTTCCATTATCCCGATATTATCTCAATCTCAGCAAACTACAGAATATGCCGCCCTTTCGGCTTTAAAAAGAATAGCTTATTCAAATCCAAAACAAATTGTAGCAGAATGTTTGTCCGGTTTATTAACTAGGATTAAGATATGTCCTGCCTCTGAATATGTTCAACTACTTTCTATCATAATGCCGTATATATCAGTAGATATGCTCAAAAACACATTTTTTCCTTGCATTTTAGAAATGTTAAAGCTGGATGAGATGTATCAACATGCTGCATGTAATTTACTGATTGTATTTCCGTTAGATTCCATTTCTCTAACAACAGATTCATTTTCTCTCCTTTTAACTTCAGTAATTTTAGTTTCAATGTATCTTGATCAAATCGTGAAGAAATGTATTATGTTTTTTGGTGAGAACTGGATTTCTAATGTACTTGTGAGACAACTGATTTCTCTTTCGAACTCGAAAGAAAATATAAGAGCTGGTTCTCTAAGAGCTATATTACATTCTACACAACAACTTTCTGATAGGAATGTTTATTCTTTTCTTTTGTCAGGTATTAATTGGGCACATACTAATGATAGTGTGGCATTAGAAATTCTTGAGAGTTCTGAACTTATATTGAAACACAAAAAAGCCGAGTTTCAGAGTAAGCTTCGAGATATTGCAATGAAACTAACACAATCAAGTGATAAAAATACTCGGATCCGAATTATTAAGATAATGTGCGATTGCCCTTCAATTTTTTCTGGATCCGAGGCCCATTTAAAAACTGCCCTTAAGAATTTATCAGATGACTCCAACCCCGAAGTTAAATCGGCTTTTTTAACAAAAATATCCATGATTTCCTCGCTCTCAAGCAGCAATGTTATTAAGGATCTCTTGTTGAACGCTTTTATCAGTTTCTTTTCTGACTCCTCAAAACAAATCAAGCTCCTTTTATGTTCGTCAAACTTTTATTCAATGCTTGGGAATCAAAGGATCCAATATATTATTACATCATTTATTAGGTTACTATCAACTCCACCAGATAACTGGAGGCTAGTATCTGAATGGATAAAAACTTTTGTTACTTTTCCTGATGATTCAGTTTTGCATTCCTTGCAAACTGCTGTAACATCTGTGAATTCATGTGTATCAAAATATCCATTTGCATTATCTGAGCATTGTACAACTTTTTATATTCGCATATCTAATTCAGCATCTTCTGACGATCAAACAATGGATTGGATAATTACTACGCTTGTTAGAACATTTGCGAGATCAAAGAACCACGCTTTAAGATCATTATTCGTCAAAATATCTAATGCAATATTATATCAAATTCCACATGAAAAGTTTAATACTTCTTTGTGGCCTTCGATATCAATGTTTGCAGATGACCCAGTTGCTTATGTGAGAGTTACTTTGTTGAGATTTCTTCCAAAATTTCGCAATTATTTCAAACAGCAAGGCGATAGCATAATGGATAGTAGGTTAATTCACATATTCAAAAGCTTTGAAGATGATAGTGATGACTTTGTTCAAGTAACCAGAACCGAAATTGAGAACCAAATGTACAGCAAATCATTTGGATCTGCTGATGATGACCTTTCACTCTTAGGAAGCTTCCCAACAGATCAGGGGAGCCTCCCTTCATTATCAAAAACCAGGAAAAAGAGCATAGTGTCATCTGCTTCCCCAATTCAGACGCCTCAGATTATTCAAAGGGGAAGGAATCGAACAAATAGCTTATCCCACAAATCCCCATTACTTCCAAAGAAGTATCCCTCTACAAATATACTCCTCCCCCCGCCTAAGTACTAGGACGAATTTTTTACCCTTGGTTCGAGAGTCCAGCCCGACATACAACAATTTCATGGATTTAAGTCGCCTTGATAGGCTCATAGATGTTTTTTTGGAGAATAAAGATATATGCGATAGTGTTCTTGTTTCTGACTTTAGGTGGATATGTGAACAATCAGTGGCTTTGTTTTCTGATGAACCAACATTATTAGATATTGTCCCACCTGTATTTATATGCGGAGATATCCATGGCCAGTATACAGATCTTCTGAAAATATTTCAAGTTGCTGGTTTTGTTCCAGAAAATAAGTTCCTATTCTTAGGTGATTATGTAGATAGAGGGGACCAGAGTGTTGAAGTGATTGGATTATTGCTGCTTCTTAAAATTAGGTATCCCAATCATGTATATTTGCTTAGAGGAAACCACGAAAGCCCTGAAATGACAGAACAGTTTGGTTTTGCAGCAGAATTACACAAAAAGCTTGATGATTCTATCTTTAATGATTTTATGAATGTTTTCGATCATCTACCAATTGCTGCCATAATTGGGAACCAAATTTTTGCTGTTCATGGAGGTCTTAGTCCTTCAATTGAGTCTTTAGATGAGATTCGTGAAATCAAAAGGCCAACTAAAATACCAGAAGATGGGGTACTTGCCGATTTGCTTTGGTCAGATCCCTCCCCTAAAGAGAGTTTTTGGGGTCCTAATGATCGGGGATCCACAATTACATGGGGCCAAGATGCTGCTGAGCAGTTCTTGTCCAATAACAAGCTGAAAATAATTGTTAGGGGGCACCAACTCGCCCATAATGGGTACCAATATCCATTTTATCCCAATAGATCTGTTGTTACTGTATTTAGTGCTAGTAACTATGCCAGAAAATTTAGGAACCAAGCAGCCTTTATGATAATCAAGCCTGATTGCACTTGTGATTTTTGTATATTGCCTCAGCAACTTCCATTTTCTCCCATCCAAAGAACAGTTGATTCATTCCAGCAGGCAAAAGTATTTGAAAAAGATGATTTAGATCCTCCAGTTGTATGTACTCCAAGGGTTGAGAATAAAAAACAGTATTAATATCAAACATTTATTATGTTAAAGCTCTTATTCTCATAAATTTGGGTTGAAATCTCAGCAAGTTTGGATTTAATTACTGATGAAATAGATGGATCTGCTTCAAAAGTTGGTATTTTGACAATTGGAACTGATCTAAACAATCCATAAAGAAAATTCCTTCCTTCGGAAGGGAATGAATACTTTGCCATTAATATGGATGCCAATCGAGCATTTTCATTGGTTAATAATTCGTTTGGTTTTTCTCGGTAATGGGTTATAAGTTCTGTTTTTGATCTCTTAATGGTAATTGGATTTAAAAGCTCAATGAATAATGATGGATATAGATCCTCGAGAACGCTTATATCAAATGATGAATTATTATCACCACTAAGTTCAATATCTAAAACATCCAATGAAATGGGAATTATACACGATTTTTCTCCATATCTATATAATTGGAATGAATGTTGTGCCAAAATTGATGAAAAGTATGGGCTAACATAATGAATAGACAAACATGATAATAAAGTTCCTCTTAAAATGAAGGACTTTGAGGATAAGGCAAAGTTGATCAAATGCTTTGGAATTTCAAATCTTTCAACAACATTAGATGTGTTTTGAGTTGACCCAAAATGTGACAATGCAAAAAACGCTGCTCTTTGTTTCTTTAAGCTGCTTCCCTCTTTAGCATCATTCAACAATGATGGTATTAAAACAGACAGTTTCTCGATTCCAACCTTTGTTTTAGACAATGTGCCAAAAAGATGTGGTGGTATCATTGCTTCATTATCAGAACTAAAAATGACTGAGGGGTATTTTTCAATAAACCCATGAAAACTTGATTCAAAAGAAACCTCCATTGCAGTATCAAAAGTATCAACATAGTGCTCCATTCCTTGATTCATCCACCACTCAATTTCATTTTCAATATTAGAAAGGGGAAGTGATTCTTCCCTTCCAAGGAGAATCGAATATATTGGATGAGAATGCTTCGACAAAAGTGAATGAATCTGCATATCACCGGCAATAATGTCCAAACATCTTTCATCTTTAGATAAAAACTCACATACCAAATTTAGGGCAATTGGCATATTGCTAATATCGTCAGAGATATCAAGGGTCTTAATATAAGGAACCAAAAGTTTCAAGAAACCAGACACATGAAACTCTGGGGTATCATCCAATTTTTTCCTTAAGTCACGAATTGCCAAATTCATTATTGGCACATCTTTTGATGATAAAAATTTTGAATATATTGGAACTGTCATTGTTGATATTGGATAAAACTTTATTAATGGAAGAATATGATCAACAACCAAAGGATTATGACATTTCACGCCTATTTGATTTAATGCATCAGTAATATCCCATGATTGAACAAGTTTGATACCTTCTGGCCTTACTAACCATGATAAAAGGCACTTAAACATGACTAATAATGGGCTACTTAAATCAAGAGATTGGCTATTTGAAACAGTATGTATAGATATCAGAAGAATTTTCTTAATGTTATTGTGTTCTTCAAGAATGGAAAACCCATAATCTTTTGTTATCAACAAATCGATTAAACTTAAAAAACAATCAGATATTCTAGAACACAAAGGTTCTTGTACAGCTACATATGTTCCTGAATAATAGTCTAATAATTTTAAATAGAAAGTCTTTGATGATGATGATTGGGCTTCTATTTCATTGTATGGAAGTAAAACGGATAACGCAGCTTGAATACCTTTCCAATCCCATTGTAATGGATCGGAGGAATATGTTAGAGATATTAAACTGTTATTAATTTGTGTAGAAGCAAAATTCTTGAAAAGCTTATAAAGCTGTACTTGTGATGTCTGTTTTTTATTCCTATCATTTAATGATACTCCTTTCATAATCGATAGCTTTGGATTATTAGTAAGATATGCAATACTATTGTGAAAAGACGCTGCTTCACTGTTTGATGAAGAAATCATGCTCAAAACAGTCAAAATATTATTGAAATATAAATAATAAAGCAATAATCCGCTGTATGGAGATATGACAGAATTTTTGTTATATGTTGTCTTAAGTAGATGTTTCAATAAAGAAATAACTATTTCTGGCTCTTTCTTGATTAGCAATAAAACTTGACGTATTCCACCACATTGAATTCCAAAGTATAATAATCCTGGCCAAGTCTTAAGAATACTAATCATAAGGCTTAGAAAACCATTTTGAGTTGAGGAAAAACACAAAAATAATGATGAAAGAAATGAAGGCTGGCAAGTTAAATGCATATGGTTTTCAATTGAATGGCATATAAGGGATGAAACGCTTTTAGACTCGTTTTCACTGGCAAAATCTGTTAAAACCTTACCAATTTCATGAATTCTCTCGGATATATCAGTAATATAGAGCAGCTCGATTAAAATAGAAATAATTGTACTTTTGTATTCGGATTTTGGGAAATAAAACAAAGATATCATTGCTCTAATTATTGAATCAGGAATCTGGCACCATCTATTTAAAAGGATCTTAGATATTTGAAAACATAATTCCTTTTCATCATCATGTGTTGATGACGCATCAGGAATCTTCTGATCTATAGAATAAGCAACAATTTTGTCAAAATGATTTGATAAAAACTCATTTTCGCTTATTTTTTCCGCAAAAATTCTGCAAATCCTTAATACCTCTCTCCTAACAAGCGGACTTTGAGAAACATATAATTCATGAATGAATCCTGATGCAATTTCAATATTAACTAATCCCAAATCAAAAGTCTCCAAATCATCTGCAAGGCAACTTAGAATTCGTACTAACTCATTTGGTCGAAATTTTCCATCATTTATCTCCTTAAAAGCAACACAGACTCGACAAGAATTCATTAAAATTCGAACACACTAATTCAAAAACACAATGTCACAAGAGTTACCATTAATAGGGTGGTACATGTACACACCTACAGATCTTAACAAGCAGAAAGCCAAACAAAAGAGTACTTTGCGCTGGGTTTCTGTGAATGATTTTTGGCTTGAGATTTCAGCGAAAGCCGATGAGCCTCCCTTAGTAACAATTCATTTAGGCTTTGTTACATTTCGTCCTCCAATGCCTAACGATGGTTTATCTCCAAATACTTTAATTTTTACCACAAAATCTATAATTGGGGAATGGGATTTTATAATTACAACAAATAATAGGTTTGAGATCATCGATTTTAATAAATCTCTCATAGTTGGTAAGCAGAAATGGGAGAATATGCTTGTATCCGGTCCACCTCAGCTTTCATTTGAATCATTGTTCAAAGATAAAAACTATGGCTTTTTGGGAGGAAAGAATGTAGAATGCTCAATATCCCCTGAAGGCTTCAAGATGATTCGATCTCAAACAGAATCATTGCTTGTTCCATTTGAGAGCATTGAGTTCATTCGTCCAGTTCGATTTGATACCCGAAAAGGTTCATGTTTTGAGATCCGAGTCTTTCAAGCACAGAACAAGCCTGATATGGTTTTTCAATGTCATGATCATACTGAAATGAAAAAGTTTTTAACTATTTTTCTCTTTCATCTATCAAAATTTGGAGAAAAAATTCCGAATAGGGAGAACGAGAATATATCAGCAGAATAAATTGTTCCAAGAAATCTATTGTTTAGTATTAATAACTTCTTTCTGTCTAAGAACATTTTGGATTTCTTCTGTTCTAGCTAATTGTATTGGAGTCTTTCCTTCATGGTTAAGAATACTCAATGAAGCACCATTCTGTATTAGATAGTTAATTATTGGTATATGACCCTTGTATGAAGCATAATGAAGAGGAGTACCAGCAAAACACTCATCCCCTTTTAAATTAATATTGGCTCCCTTACTTACCAAAAACTCCACAACCAGGTAGTGTCCAAACCATACAGCATAATGAAGAGGCGAACCAACTGGGACTCTTCCACATATATAGTCAATTTCTGCTCCTTCTTGGACAAGATACTTCACAAGGTTCAGGTGCCCATTTTTCGATGCTAGATGGAGAAGGCTTTCTCCAGTGTTATCCCTTGTATTTGCTCTTCCACGATTAGCCAAATGATGTATTACACTTGCAATGCAACCTTTTTCGACAGCACTCATAAGGTTTTTTTCAAACCCTTTTGGCCTAATTGTTTTCCATTTTTCTATTTCAATTGCATCTTCAATGTTTACATATTCTGATTCGCATTCAACAGTTTTTTGCTTTCTTTTAGTTTCTTTTGGTGGGAGAGCCACTTTTCCATTGATATCTGCTCCATTCTGAACCAAGAATTTCACAACTTCTAGTTCGCTACTCCATATAGCACTATGAAGTGCAGTTTCAAATTCATTAACATAATCAATATCAGCACCTTGTTGAGTCAAATAATCAATAATATCAGAGCGATTTGATTCATAAGCTAAATACAATGGGCTTCCTCTGGGGAATTTTGAAACCTTTAATGGTCCATTCACATCAATTCCTTTCTGAACAAGATATTTGACCATTTCCAAGTCTCCTTTCCCTGCAGCGACGTAAAGATAATAAACACCATCTGACAAGAGGTTTCCAACTGTTTGGGATAAGCATTTGAATATGTCAATGGTTCCTTTTTCTGCAGAAAATTGAAGAGCACTATGACAATCCGTTTTTAACAACCCCTTATCTGGATATATACTTATCAAATACTTTAATATATCAATATGTCCATAATAGACGGCACATTGAATTGGTGTAGAAACTTGGTCGCTACTTTTTGCATCTACTTTGGCTCCGTTTTCAACCAGGTATCTAACAACATTAAGATTGCCAACCTTACATGCTTTATGAAGAGGTGTTCCATTTCCTTTGTTAATGGAGTTCACATCTAGTCCTGAACTTACTAAGTATTGTACCAAATTTAAGCTATCATACTCATATAGGAAATGAAGAGCAGTACATTGATAATTATCTTGGGCAAAAACATCAGCCCCATTTAGAACCAAATATTCAACGATATCTTTGGAGCCACATTGACAGGCATATAACAGTGGAGTACATAGATTACTATCGGCGGCGTTAACATTTGCTCCATTCTCTACAAGATACTCAATTATTGGTCTCGATCCATGGTTGCAAGCATACATTAGGGGAGTTTTATTAAGGTAATATGATGATTGCGTATTTCCATTATATTTTGTTGTCTCATTAACAGCATACCCCTGTTGCATTAAGAAGTGAACTATTGTGAGATGACCATTCTCACAGGCTAGATGAAGAGGAAAGCCAATTTCGCTAATATCAACATCGCGATTCTCTTTCAGTTCTTTTTTTTCGAGAATGTATTTCATCAAAGGATAATATGAGTACTCAGCTGCAAAACTGAAATACTTTGGTGATATTTGATCCAATATTTTTAAATTATTTATTATATCCAGATTCCCTCCAATAATTGATGCCCCTCCTAAAGAGGGGTAAATTGTATAGCCGTTCAATAATAGAACTTTGAAACACCTAATGGAGCCAAATATTCCTGTGAATGTGAGAAGGTCATTAGTAAAACTCTTATTTGTGTCTTTTAGCCATTCAAAGGCTGACCAAGACCATGTGTTCTTATTTTGGTCTGTGTTAATGGATAAGTATTCATTAAGATCATCAACACAATCATATTTTAGTATATATTCTATTGATTGTCTGGGGAATCCATACTCAATCATATCATCAATAGCTTGTTCGTTTAGGTCTTGAAACCCCCTACAAAGATAATTTGGATTTTGCATCTTAATATATTCATTAAAATCCCTTATTTGCCTTCGAAAATAATAGCCCAAAATAAATGCATTTCCTCCCCTTAACCATGGCAAAACATCTTCCCATGATAATACTCCATTGTTATACAGCCTATGAAGCAAAACAGGACAGAGTTTTGATGATAGTTGCAAAATTTTTTCTTTAAACATTGGATGTTTGATATTTTCTGAACATTGATGAATTGCTTTATTTAACATAAAGGGACGAAAAGTAGGAAGTGTCACAATCCTTTCAACACAAAAGTCTAAATCCATTATTGGTAATAATTGAAGTATTTCTTGATCATCATATAATGTTTTTTCAAACTCAATCAGAGCTTCCATAAAAAATATGATCAATGGTTCACAAAAGTTGATTTTTCTCAGAAATTATACAAAATACCCCGGTACTGTGAGAATACAACACTCTGATTTCTATCAACATCTGTATATCAAAATGTTGATACAATGGTTTATTAGAGGAATTGAATAGTTTATATATGCCATCTTACTGATGTTCCTTAATCAAGCAATCCAATTCCAAGAGAGCATTTTTAATGGTGATTTTCCAAACAAAAACGGTCAAATAAAAAGCATAAGTCTCTTTGGCAATACTATTATTCATGCAATAGGAATTCGCCCCTTAATGATACATAAATACGTTGAAATATGTTCCAAGTATGATTATGAATATATTAAGTATATATTGGAGCATGGAATTACAATTATTCCTGCTTTTATTTATTTTTTATTTGAGAAAGGCCTAATACCATTTGATGACATTGTTGAAACACTTATCGATAAACACGAATTACACCCAAGTATTTACTTTTATGATAGAATCCCAGATTACCAAAGATTTATAGCTGATTTTTCTTTAAACGGAGACAAAAAAGAGCTCGCTTTGCTTGATAAAACAGGAGAGCTTTTTGAGTTAATAAATTATGGCTTTAAACAAAATTCCATTGAGTATTCTCTTAAGTTTGATGATATTGAGAAATTAGAATACATATTTTCTGATCCTACTATAAATTCGAACTCGAAACCAGAATGGAGCGCATTTGAATGGGCATTTGAACCACCAGAACTATCAGTGTTATCATTTTCTGGTTTTTTTGGATCCATCAAATGCTTTAAATATTTATTTTTGAAAGGGTATACTATATCTAATAAAGTAATCGACTCAATCATTTGTGGTGGATCTCATGAGATGTTCCATATTGCAAATAACACATCACTTCTAAGCACTGAGTCAAAGATTGCAGCATTAAAATTTTATAGAAATGATTTTGTCAACTGGATAATAGAATTTGGAATTCAAGAGCCAGTGTTTAATGAAAATAATTTGATGTCTGTTCAATCAATGATCAAGAATCCATGTTTGATTAACAATAAGGATCCAAATGGAAATACCATTCTTCATTATGCATCTCAAAAAGGATATTTATCCTTGGTTAAATACTTAGTTATTAATGGAGCTGATGTTAATATATATAATAGAATTTGGTTTTCTTTATTTCTCATTATTCTTAATTGATGACATGAAACCTGTACATGTTGCAGCAGTTAATGGTCACTTTGATATTATGGAATTTTTAATAGAGAACAAAACTGAATTAACACCGAAGAAGAAACCTCAAGATATATTCACTGCCGCTTTTTCAGATGATATACAATCCCTCATGTTCCATGTGGAATCTGGTTTTGATGTCAATTCGCAGGATACTGAAGGTTGGGATTGGCACTTTCCATCATGCTCCGCCCTTTATTATGCTGCTTCATATGGTCATATCAGTATATCAAGATATTTGCTATATCGGAAAGCTAATGTTTGCTATCATAATGAAATGGTATATTTTAAAGTAATGATATGTCACCTCTTCATGAAGCAGCACTTCAGAGTCAGTACAATATGGTCAAGTTTCTAATTGAAAATGGAGCAAAAGCTGATATTGAATCTGGTTCAAACTATCTATTAATCGAGGGTTACTTTAAATCATTTTATACTCCCCTATTCTACGCTGCAAATTCGAATAAAGACCTTAGAATTGTAAGATACCTTGTATCGAACGGTGCAAATGCGAACAAAAAGGTCTATAATGAGTTGACACCTCTTCATGCTTCTGCTTCAAAAGGTGTGTTAAGTATCATAAGGTACTTGGTCGAACAAAATGCTGATATAAATGCTTTAGATAGCAAAGGGGAAACCCCCCTTAGCCTATTTAATAAGCTGAAGAACAAAAATGAAATTCTAAAATTAATAAAAATTTAGATCTTCCACTAATGTTGAATGATGATCGATATTATCCTACCGATGATGAAATGAGAATTCTTGTTCCTTCGATGAAGAAGTATTATAGCTTTGCTGACAGAAGTATTGGCCGAAAAAATGAGATTGATGAGTCATTAAAAAAACTTCAATTGATTAATCCGAAGCACTGGAATAAAACTAATGTAAGAATTTGGTTTCGAAATAATAAGAAACAATACATTGGTTCTGATGTTGAAAGAGTACCTACTTCACAACTTCCTGGAATTCCAACTATTGATCCAAATATTGATCAAAATCCAATTCTTGATTATAGAGATTCTCTTCCATCATCAAAGATTTCTTTTTCAGACACCAGCTCATTCCAGAAATCTCTTAGCAAAGAATTTATAATTGAGGATAGATTGGAATTGCCATCCTTGAGCCCAAATTGGAATGAATGTACTGAATCATATCAAGCAGCACTATATGATCATTATAATTTCTTGATTTCGACTCGAAAATTGATCAAAGATAGTTTTGCAACCATGAGCGAAGAAACTCAAAAAGAAATAGAATACCTTTATGGAAAATGCCTGGATCAAATGAGAAATGAGATGAAGATCAAAGATATTAATGCTAGCGATAGATCCATTAAAAAAATTGATTCCGGATTTCCCCCAAGAACTCAAAGGTGTCTCTCTGTTTCAACAATGGTTGCATGTCAGGAACGGATAGGAACATATAATTCAGTCAGAAAACCAAGATCTCCAAGTCTATATTCATCTGAGAACAAGAAAATCCCACTTAATCTCCCTAGTGATTTAGAAGTGCTTTATAAAGGAGTTGTTGAGGAATCATCATCAACAATAAATGATGTTCAGGCATGTGTTATTGATGCTTCAGGAGTATTTGTGTATACATTTTACGATTTTTCATGCCAAGGATATGTTTTGGTTTATGGAACAGATAGGATTGCAACCGGTTTTTATGGACCATCATTATCAATGATTCAAGACCCAGATTCAAAAATCATTTGGATAGCGGCAGATTGCAGAGTTAAAGGATTTTTGTCCAATCCACTAAGATGTGTCGATACTCTATCAACTGGTTCAAAACCATTAAAGTATTCAACTTTAGCAATATGGGATAATTGTATTGTTTTAGGGATTCCTGATACTATCTTGATATGGTCAAAAGTACCAGAAAAAAATGAAATTGGAAAACCAATGAAATTATCTAATAATATGTATATCCCAAAGACCATTAATCTCCAATCAATAGATTATGAATCTGGAAGGATTTCATATATTTCATACCCACTTGATATACCAAATACAAAACCATATTCAATTGTTTGTATTCATGATTATATCATCATTGGATCAAAAGATTATCCTACAGTACATGTTATGGATACAAATGGTCAGATTTGTAAAAGATTTGTGGGCCATACGAATGGTATTTCATCATTATTAAAGATGGAATCCAGTATTATTTCAGGCTCATTGGATTTTTCTATTCAAGAATGGAATATTGCAGATCAAAAACCAGTATGCCAATTTATTGCTCATTCAAAACCTGTTTGTGCATTGTCTTCTACATATGTATCCAATTTTCCAATCTTACTGTCTGGAGGGAATGATGGCATTGTTTATGCATGGGATTTGAAAAATGAAACTGCCATTTTTGAGGTATTCAAAGAAAAAACTCATGTGATTTCTGTCTCATATATTGAGAAATCCAAAATTCTAGTTGTTGTATTTGAACATGAACCTAATTCAATGATTATGTCCCCATCCAAGTACGAGGTAATCTGGGTACACTTCAAGTAAAATACTATGTTTACATGCGGTTTTTTTTCCATAATAATGAATACGAGCCAGAGAAAAGGGAACATAGTTAATAAGAAAAATGATAGAAGAAAAATTAGTTTTTATAAGATTCCTATTTCATCGACTTTTTTGGATGTTTCTAATTCATTTGTATCTTCTTTTGAATTTATGCGCAGTTTTACAAAGCTAATTTCTTTGAATGCATCCAATACACTGATAAAAGATGTTATGAACGCGCAATTTCATTCTAAAATCGAGTCATTGTTTTTAGTCAAATCTCCAATTTGCGAAAACGAGAATTATCGGTTAATGGTACTAATATGCATCGGAACACAAATTAAAAGTATTGATGGTGTTGTTGTGAAAGATTTTGAGTATTCAATTGCGAAAAAATTTCAGGTTATCTGTCAACCATATTTATTTAAGGGTTTTTCGATTGTTTCAACTTCTCCTCTGACTGTATCTGATGGACAAACTACTATTAATGTTGAAGAAGAATTCAACAGTAATGGCCAGCAATTCAAATCAGTTGCTGAGTTAAAAAGCCAACAAACATTAACTAATATTGAGAGCATTGTGGCACAAATTGATACTGTATCACGAGCCCTTAAGAAACCAATCAAATCAGTTGATGTTAAAACTGTGCTTGAATCAGGGGATATAAAAAGAGAAGATATTATTTCTATTCAGCCTCCCATTTCAGAGAATAAAACCATGAAGCAATCAAGTTTGAGTCCATTTCAGGAAGCATATAACAAATATTTAGGGTCTCCTAAATCATTTTTAAATGCGAGTCAATCACTCAACAGTCCCGAAAAAAGAAAAGAAAGATGGGATACAATTAACAATGGGGCACCAAAATATTCTATTGATCCTGATAAATTTATTTCTACCCCTAGAAAAGACAAAAATGATGACCTGGTTAATGATGCTACACTCTTAAGCCTTTCTCCCACAAAAGACTATGATCATTCATATGATTCATTAATCAAACCAAAGATCCTTGATAATCCAGAAATTTCTGTCGAAGATATATTTGTTATTGCTGCTCAAGCGGTTTCCCCAATAAAGAATATTGAACAAAGCAATCAAAGTATTAATAGCTGTATTCCAATTAGAATTGATTCTCCAAAGAGAAACTTTTATTCTTCTTCTCCAAAAAGCTCAAAATCAATTTCTCAAAGAAGCCCAAAGAGCAGGATTCCGTTGAAATGCAACGCCAAGGCCAAAGTGGTTAATGAATCTAATAAAAAATTGGATTCTGAAATCAAAGATGATATCATAAAGATAATTGATTTTGACGATCAAAAAGAAGAACATGATAAATCCCAAACCATTTTTCGGAATGAAACAATTGATGAGACAATGAAAGAGAATCTTGAAGATGAACAAATAATTTTTTCAAATAATGTCGAAGAAGAATTATCAGAAAATTTATGTGAATTGTTTTTTGATATTCAGGAAATAGGTATTGAACACATTGAGAATGGGAATAATTCAGGAGATCATATTATTTCAGTTGAAGAAGAGGTTAAGCCTTTAATAGTTGAAACACCTCCAACTGAAAAAGAACCTAAGCCAGTTGAAGAAGATGATAAACCAACTGAAGCAGAACATAAATCTGTTGAAGATGTTGAACCAATTCAAGTCAAAGATAAACCAACTGAAGTAGAAGATAAATCTGTTGAAGATGATGAACCAATTCAAGTCAAAGATAAACCAACTGAAGTAGAAGATAAATCTGTTGAAGATGATGAACCAATTCAAGTCGATGATAAACCATCAGAAGTAGAAGATAGACCAACTGAAGTAGAAGATAAATCTGTTGAAAATGATGAACCAATTCAAGTTGATGATAAACCATCAGAAGGAAAAGATAAACCAACTGAAGTAGAACATAAATCTGTTGAAGATGTTGAACCAATTCAAGTCAAAGATAAACCAACTGAAGTAGAAGATAAATCTGTTGAAGATGTTGAACCAATTCAAGTCGATGATAAACCATCAGAAGGAGAAGATAAATCTACTAAAGTAGAAGATAAATCTGTTGAAGATGATGAACCAATTCAAGTCGATGATAAACCATCAGAAGGAGAAGATAAACCAACTGAAGTAGAAGATAGATCTGTTGAAGATGATGAACCAATTCAAGTCGATGATAAACCATCAGAAGTAGAAAATAGACCAATTGAAGTAGAAGATAAATCTACTGAAGCAGAACATAAATCTGTTGAAGATGATGAACCAATTCAAGTCGAAGATAAATCTACTGAAGCAGAACATAAATCTGTTGAAGATGATGAACCAATTCAAGTCGAAGATAAACCATCAGAAGGAGAAGATAAACCAACTGAAGCAGAACATAAATCTGTTGAAAATGATGAACCAATTCAAGTCGATGATAAACCAACTGAAGGAGAAGATAAACCAACTGAAGCAGAACATAAATCTGTTGAAGATGTTGAACCAATTCAAGTCAAAGATAAACCAACTGAAGCAGAACATAAATCTATTGAAGATGTTGAACCAATTCAAGTCAAAGATAAACCAATTGAAGCAGAACATAAATCTATTGAAGATGTTGAACCAATTCAAGTCAAAGATAAACCAATTGAAGCAGAACATAAATCTGTTGAAGATGATGAACCAATTCAAGTCAAAGATAAACCATCAGAAGGAAAAGATAAACCAACTGAAGTAGAACATAAATCTGTTGAAGATGATGAACCAATTCAAGTCGATGATAAACCATCAGAAGGAGAAGATAAACCAATTGAAGCAGAACATAAATCTGTTGAAGA
>Ga0074193_1000438_pt1 | contig 71335 bp, 66 predicted proteins | sample EPASupsiteHSE605_FD_64523 | JGI IMG/M metagenome (GOLD analysis project Ga0074193, IMG submission 64523) | Bioremediated contaminated groundwater from EPA Superfund site, New Mexico - Sample HSE6-05 | ecosystem: Environmental > Aquatic > Deep subsurface > Groundwater > Contaminated ...
GCCACAATTGGGAGAGTGGTGGTGGAGGACGGGATCGAACCGCCGACATCCTGCTTGTAAGGCAGGCGCTCTCCCAGCTGAGCTAATCCCCCGTAATAAAATGGTGACCCGTGGGGGAATCGAACCCCCGTTATCGCCGTGAAAGGGCGGTGTCTTGACCGCTTGACCAACGGGCCATATATGAAAATGATGGTGGCTCACCCGCGGCTCGAACGCGGGACACCCTGATTAAAAGTCAGGTGCTCTACCAACTGAGCTAGTGAACCATGTCTCTCTCACAAGATATGATTATATAGCAAACAAGTCTTATTGTCAACTTGTTTTTCTATTCTTTTTGATATTTTTTGATATTTTTTTGACACCTATTTTTATTTTTTAATCTTGATGATCGTTCAAACAATATTTTCTCTGCTTCTCCATAAACTCTTCCGCACCATTATAACCAAGATATTTGAGTCGATAATTCATTGCTGCCACTTCAATAATATTTGATAAGTTACGTCCTGGTCGTACAGGAATGGTCTGGCAAGGTAATCCTACGCCTAAGATTTCATGTTTTTCTTCGCTATTACCTAAACGATCATAATAGCGATCAGGTCGCCATTCTTCTAGGCGAATGACAAGATTAATTTTTTGCCTAGGGCGTACAGCCCCAATTCCAAATAATGCTTTAATATTTAGAATTCCAAGCCCACGGACTTCCATAATATGTTGTAGTACTTCAGGCGCACTGCCAATCAGTACATCATCCCCACTCCGAATGACATCAACAGCATCATCAGCCACTAGCCGATGACCACGCCTTATCAGCTCTAATGCGGATTCACTTTTACCCACACCGCTTTCGCCAATGATCAGTATCCCTATACCATGTACATCAACTAGTACAGCATGGATTGTCTCATTCGGTGCTAATTTTTGCTCAAGATAGTCGGTCAACTGTGACATAAAACGTGTAGTTGGTAACTGAGTACGAAAGATTGGTTGCTTCGGCGATTGTTCAGATAATTCCATCAATTTTTTTGGTAATTTTATATTTCGCGTGATGACTAGGCAAGGAAAGCTCAGTCTAAATAATGTAAGCCATCGCTCATCAGCCATATCTTCAGCAAGGGACTTCATAAATTCAATTTCTGTAGTACCAACTAATTGTATCCTTTGGTTGTCGAAATATTGAGTATAACCGGCCAGGACAAGTCCCGGCCGGTTTATATCACATACTACTACAGAGGCATCGAGATTACTATTTGCACTTAATACTTCTAAAGAAAAAAAATCAACAATCTCTTTAAGCGATACTTTTGGCATTTATCTCACCTACATATAGTATATTTATTTGCCTTTTATTCAAACATCTCATGCATGATAATGGTTTGATCACGTCCAGGTCCTACAGATATAACCCCAAGCTCAGCACCTGCAACTTGGCTCAAACGTTCTAAATACAAACGAGCATTCATTGGTAAATCAGAATAATTACGAATACCAGTGGTATCACTTTCCCAACCCGCTAATTCTTCATATACAGGTTCCACTTCAGCCAATACCTTTAAGCTTGCAGGGAATTCATTAATGATCTCGCCTTTATATTTATAAGCCACACAAAGTTTTAATGTTTTTACTTTATCTAAAATATCCAATCGAGTAATGGCCATATAATCAATTCCACTTAAGTCAACAGCATAACGTACAACACAAGCATCTAACCAACCACAACGGCGCGGCCGACCAGTTGTAGTACCATACTCATGACCACTTTCTCTGATATGGTCACCCATTTCATCAAAAAGTTCAGTTGGGAAAGGGCCTTCACCTACTCGAGTTGTATAAGCTTTAACAACACCAATTACCTTGCTAATTCTTGTAGGTCCAATACCTGCGCCTACACCTACGCCACCAGAAATTGGATTTGAAGAAGTAACATATGGGTAAGTACCATGATCCAAGTCTAGCATAGTAGCTTGCGCGCCTTCAAACAGAATTTTTTTACCTTGCTTAAGTGCTTGATTTAAAACTGAAGATGTATCTACAATATAAGGACGCAACTCTTCAGCATAACCTAGATATTCCTGTTTTACAGTCTCATAATCGAATCCTTCTGCTCCATATACGGATTTTAGCAAGTGATTTTTTGCTTCTATATTGCGTTTTAGTTTTTCTGAAAATTCTTCTGGATCCATCAAATCCACCATACGAATACCGCATCTAGCATTTTTATCCATATAGCATGGACCGATACCGCGTTTCGTAGTACCTATTTTATGATCCCCACGATATTTTTCTTCTTCTTCATCTAATTTACAATGATAAGGCATGATAACATGTGCCCGATTAGAGATTTTAAGACCTGTAGCATCAAAACCCTTTTCTAACATGCCCTTAATTTCCTTAAGTATCACAGCTGGATCAATAACTACACCATTACCAACAACGCAAGTTTTCCCTTTATATAAGATTCCCGATGGTAATAAATGAAGTTTAAATTCTTTTCCATTTACCACTACAGTATGACCTGCATTATTGCCACCTTGATAACGAGCAACAACATCAGCTGATTCTGCCAGATAATCTACAATTTTACCTTTTCCTTCATCGCCCCATTGCGTACCCATAACTACGATTGCTGACATAATTTTCACCCTTCCCATTCTAATAAGAGACTGTCGCAAAAGTGCCTCAGCCTCTATTATATTTTAACCTATAATCCAAATACATCTTACTCCGGATCGATATAATGATAAATCACATCTCTCCTTTTCTATGTGGTATATTAATGTATCCTATGTGCAAACTAGTTATGCACACTTTGTGGATAACTTTGTTGATAACTTGTTTGCAAATTATATTTATACTATTTCATCCTATATGTTAGGGATCACTCTAACCATTCTTTATTGTTAATCAATATAAAAGAAGATAGTTTTTTTCCCTTAAATATCATAGCATTTAACTACTACGGTGTCAATTTTTTTCGAATATTATCTATGATACCTTATGTATTGTTCGGATTTTTATTTTTTACTCATATATTCTAAAAACCCATCTGTTAACTCTGGGTCAAATTGAGAACCTCTCCCTAAAGAGATTTCCCGTAAAGCGACTTCCTTATCCATTACCATGCGATATGGACGTTCATGAGTCAAAATATCATATACATCAACTAATGCAAATAATCTTGCGAGCAATGGAATTTTCTGGCCTACTAAACCATGTGGATAACCGTTACCATCCCATCGCTCATGAAGAGCAAGAACCACTTCTGCCAATGGTAAGTCGCCAATAGATTGAGCCATTCTATAACCAATATCACTGTGACTTTTGACTATTTTCCATTCTCTCGGATCTAAAGGTCCAGATTTCCCTAATATTTCTCTTGGAATTGCAACTTTGCCAATATCATGAAATGTAGCAAGCTTCTTTAACAATCTTAGTTCTATATTATTGAGAGTGAGTCCTAAAAATTTGGCAAACTTAAGACTCATACTAAGGACCCTCTGACCATGTTGAACATTTTCAAAACACTGGTGATAAAGCTTATTCTCCATTTCAGTAATGATATTCTGCCGAAATTCTTGCCTACTTTCCAACTTATTACTATACATACAATTTTCTGCCTGAACAAATAACTCCTCAAAAGTAGTAGCAGGACTCTCTTTTGTTGCTGTCCCAATGGAAGCGTTCAGGCCAATCGGACTAGACTGTGCTTCTTTGCAAGCAATATGTATACGCTCACATATTTTTTCACAGGTATTACGATCCGTTTTGGGTAGTAAAATAATAAATTCATCTCCACCCCAGCGGATGATCACATCGGTGGACCTACAAATTCCAATCATCACCTGAGCCATTGCAACCAAAAGCCGATCTCCCTGCATATGACCAAAAACATCATTAACAAGTTTCAGACCATTCATATCAACAACAATAACACTAAGAGGAAAGGCGTCTTGCTTTTCAAGATCCGGAAGTACCATTTCAATATATGCCCTGTTATAAAGTGACGTTAATTTATCATGATAGCTGATATAGCGAATATGTTCTTCTGACTTTCGTTTCTCTGTAATATCGGTGAGTATCATCATAATTACTTTTTCTTCAAATCCATCATGATCTTGAGAAATCAGTTTACATTCTACACGAATATCTTTTTCACCAACTTTAATGATAGAAGAAAGTCGTTGTAATGCCTCCTGCTTTTTCTTAGTTGCCATTAAAAATGCATCACTAAATACATGCTGCCAAGACGTTATATCTATACCCTCCCATTGCTTTATAAGCTCTATGATAGATATACCGGCAATCTTCTTACCGAAGATTCGCACACACTGAGCACTATATTGTCGATTGACTTTTAAATCCGATCCAAAAGTTAAAAAACCTTGGTTGGCATTATCGAGTAGATTTTGAATTTCATTCTGATGCCGATGCAAACTGCGACCTTGCGTATCACTGATTCGAAAAATCTTTCGAGTCAGTGATAACAATTTGCGATACCGTCCAATGAACCACTTATAACGATCAAGCAATGTACTATCTTGATATGCTATATTCTCAAGATCAGCCATGGCTGAACGCAATACTTCTTGTTCTTCTTCGAAAAGATCTTCATCCCTATTTATTTTAGCCATAGCTACCTTCCTTCCAATTATATTGAGAATCCAATCACAGTAATATCATCTCGCTGCGATTCGTTCCCCATATATTCATATAGCATGCTTTCAAGTGCTTGTTGCTGCTGAGCTAAAGAACTTTCACCTTGATTTGCAATCATCTGACTGAATCGTTTACGACCGAATGAGTAGTCTTTTTCCCCACCATTTTGATCAATATATCCATCTGACGTCAGATAGAATACATCGCCCTCCTCAACTCTCCATTCATTGTTAGTAAACTCTAAATCATCGTTTGAACTGAGATAACCAATACTTTTTCTATCCCCCCTGATATGATAAACCTGATCCGCACGTTTCACAATAAGAGATATTTTAGCCCCCGCAAAGAGCAATCGGTTTCGTTGGTCTATATAACAAATACCTATATCTAAACCATCATCAGCCATACGATTGGACTGATTTCGATGCAAAGTTTCTCTCACCCTTTTATTCAGCTTCTGTATGATAATCGCTGGGTTATCATACACCTCATCCACAATATGATTCAAGATGGAGTTTACAGCCATCGTCATAAAGGCACCAGGTACGCCGTGACCAGTACAATCTGCCAAGACAAATAATCCTTGATTCTCGTCAATTTTTCTGGTCCAATAAAAATCACCACCGACAATATCTCGCGGTTTCCAGATAATAAAATATTCTTTAAAAACACTAGATAATTCATCTGTTGACGGAAGAATCGATTCTTGTATTCGCTGCCCATAATCAATACTATCCATGATCTTTTGATTTTTCTCATACAATTCTTGAGTTCGTTCAAGTACTTGCTTCTCCATCTCTTGTGTGAGTAATATCGCTCGCTTGAAAGGATTCGCAATCTTATGCGAAATAAAATAAAAAATAAATACAATTAGCACAAGAGAGACTATACAAGCAATTGCAGCATTGACTTTTATCGTACTAAGAATTGCGATACTTTCGCTACGTGGTATTTGATATACTAACTTCCAGTCAGTAGATTTTGTCGTCTGATAAACCAAATCAATCGACTCGCCTCGTTGATTGATATATTCAATAACCTTTGGGCTGCTAGTAGAAATATTACCTTCATCTCCAATAATTTGAGCTGCGGTTTCTGGAATAATGAAATCATTTAGATACATACCAATATCCCCTACATTCGCCGATAGATGAATTTTCCCATTTCTATCTACTAACCAAAGGTTACTATCCTTGCCAACTTTATAACTTTCAAATTCTTGAGTAATATCTTTTAAAGTAAGTCCTACACCTGTAATTGCCAATGGTTTTCCTTGCTCTTTAATAAGAGCATTCACAAAGACAAAAGTATCGCCTCGCATTGCGTTTGAATCAATATTTAAATTCACAGCCTTATCGGAATGAAGGGCCGTAAAAAACCAATCATGAGCTGGATTTGTTTCTGATATTACATCAATCTGCCGTGAACCTTCCGCCCAATAATGCTTCGTTACATTGCTGACAATGAACGCATTAGAATAGTCATAATTTTGAGCAATTCCAGTTATTTTTTCTTTTGCATAGTCACCAAGACGTTCATCTTTTTCCGCCCCTGCTACCCATTGAATGATAGATGGATCTGTGGCTAGAATAAGCGCTACTTCTTTGGCTCTTTCAATCCGCCCATCAATTTTAGCCGATATCGAGCCAATAATGTATATCATATCACGAGACTTAAGCTTATCAATAATTGCCTCGTGAGTTATAAAATAACTTATACCACTCGTCATAACAATCGACATAATAATCATAATGCAAGCAAAAATAACAATCTTCATGTTTCCCCGATCATACATCAGGTTTCCCCGGTCAAAATCTTGTCGCTTCTTGCTTGTACTCTGAGTATTCATTGAGAGCTATCTTCTACTTTAGTGATTTGAAAAGGGACTAGCAAATCTTCTTTAAACTCCTCCGCACATTCCATAGCCGTTTCGTTATCCTCATCATAATACCAGAGAATCATCACTTTTTTTCCAGACTGATACGCTTCATCTAGCTTTTCTAACATCATCATCATACATTTAGAACTGCTGGTATTAATATAAGGCATATTAAAATATAATTCTACTAACACTTCCTGTTCTAACTGCTGAAGATATTCATCCAACCAATGTAAAAGCGGTTCATAGAACTTAAAAGCATTTTCTGGATATGACTGTCCTTTGATCTGCATCCGATTACTAATCGGATCAAAGTGAATTTCTGGGGTAGACTTTGTTGATTCTATATGTAAAATTTGCATTCTTAATTCCTCCTAGATGTTTACCTTTAACGTAAAAAAATGAAATTCTTCATCCAGCTTATCAATGGAATATTTTAATGGCTGGCTGGCTTTTCGTGCCATATCGATCAACCCGAGTCCCGCTCCCGTACTCCCGGGTACCATCTCTTTTTTCATCTGCTCTTTATATAATCGCTTCAATCCAGCCCTATCTAGACCATTTATAATATCAAGTTTTTGGACAAGAGCATAGGAATCTTTACTTTCCATAATATTCCCCGAAGAAACAAAATGCCCTGCATCCGATCTACCAATCGTTACAATGCCTGAGTTTGCAATTTTTTCTCTGACCAAGCAATCTGTTTTTAAGGCACTATAATTTTTAATATTTTGAGTTTGCTCAATAAAGACGGAAAAAACATTATATATCTCATTCTGAGAAATCGACTCTGTTTCTAAATATTTTTTTACTGCATCGCCTAATTCTTCAATTATTTCCTGGGAAAAGCGGCCTGCAAAGCTAATCAGAATACCATTGTTTTGTAGCGTTTTTTGCAAGTTAAGTAAATTAACCTCCATGAATAAAAGACCTCCTTGTATATGTCCATTCTTACTTGGAATCAAGAAATAGTATCCTTTCTGCCTCCTTAAAGAAGACTTGACCTCATTCAAGTCCTCAAATACAGGCAGATATGATACTATATTTGTCTTTATAACATATAATCCCTGCAAACTTTACCTAATTTAAAGGAATTTTATTATGATGATTACCTTATTATGCCCTAGTACTATTACAAAAGAGCAGTATCTGCCCTTTGGGCAAACACTGCTCCTTTCGATTGCTATATTTACGATTATAACCAAATTCATTACCCTGGTAGTTTAGATAAATCACTAAATTTGGTAAATTGTTTATGGAAAAACAATTGGATCGTATCAACTGGTCCATTACGATGTTTGGCAATAATTACTTCCGTGATATTTTTTTGTTCACTATCTGGATTGTAATAATCATCCCGATAGAGAAAAGCTACAATATCAGCATCTTGTTCTAGTGAACCCGATTCTCTAAGGTCGCTGAGCATTGGTTTTTTTACCTGCCGTGATTCTACGCTTCGACTAAGCTGTGACAAGGCAATCACTGGCACACCAATTTCTCTGGCGAGTCCCTTCAGTGAACGAGATATTTCAGAAATTTCTTGCTGCCGATTTTCACTACCTTTACCTTTACTACTTCCCTGCATCAATTGCAAGTAATCAATAATGATGAGTTGTAAATCATACTCAATCTTCAGTCGCCTAGCTTTAGAACGCATTTCCATTACCGTAATACCTGCCGTATCATCAATAAAAATTGGGGCTGATGATAAACGGTCAGCACCACTAACCAATTTAGTCCAATCATTCGCCTCGAGTTCTCCAATTCTCAGCCGTTGAGAATCAATTGTCGATTCAGCACATAGCATACGCTGTACTAATTGTTCTTTGGACATTTCTAAACTAAAAAATGCTACTGCTTTTTTCTCACGAATGCCAATATGCTGCGCAATATTTAAAACGAAAGCCGTTTTTCCCATACTCGGTCGAGCAGCAATCAGAATCAAATCTGATGGTTGTAAGCCAGAAGTCAGCTTATCGAGGTCCTTAAACCCTGTTGACAGACCCGTAATACTTCCTTTTGAGGCATATAATTGTTCGATCTTATTGAATGCATCAAAAATAATACTTTTGATCGGAGTAAATTCTCCCCCAAGTCTACGACTCGATACCGATAGAATGGTCTTTTCTGCCGTATCTAAGATACTAGCAACTTCCTCACTACCTTCATAACCAAGACTGGCAATATTCGTGGCAGCATTAATTAATTGCCTTAAGAGAGCTTTTTCTTCTACAATCTTCGCATGATATAAAACATTAGCAGCTGTTGGTACACTGTTAGCTAATGAAGTAATATAGGCGATACCACCTGCAACCTCAAGCTTATCAGCTTTACGTAAAAATTCAATGATGGTAACCATATCTACTGCATCATTTTTATTGAATAACTCTATCATCGCATCGTATATCAACCGATGTGCTTCGCGATAAAAATCTTCTGGTCGTAATAATTCAGTAACCTTCGAAATCGCTTCTCGTTCAATGAGCATTGCACCTAGTACAGCTTGCTCTGCTTCAATATTTTGTGGTGGTATTCTATCTAACAAAAGCTTACCTCACCCCCAATTCCCTATGCACTTTTTTGCTTAGCATCAGTAAATAAAATAGCCAATGCTTCTTCTACATCCTCTACTGGGCAAATTGTTAAGCCTAAATGTCCTTGGGGAATATCTTTCTCATTTTCTTTGGGAATAATCATCCGATTCATACCCGCTTGTTTTGCACCATAGGCTTTTTCAAACACACCACCTACAGCTTTTACTTTTCCTTGAATGGATATTTCACCAGTGATCGCTATATCCTGCCATACTGGCCTTTTGGTAATGGCTGAAATAATAGCGGCAACAATTGCAGTACCTGCTGATGGACCATCAATGCGTCCACCACCAATAATATTAATATGAAGATCATAATTGGCCAAATCTTCACCTGTAATTTTTCGTACAACCGCTGCAGCATTAAATACGGAATCCTTCGCCATACTACCTGCGGTATCATTAAAGCGCATATGCCCTTTACCCTTCTCTGAAGCAGCAAATGCCACAGCCTCAATTTCTAGTACAGAGCCAAGATATCCCGACACACCAAGACCAAATACCTTGCCGACTTCCCCTGCTTGCACGGCTTTATGATTCACATAAGGAGTCAGACGACTAACCTGAATGACTTTATAGATATCGTCAATACTGATCTTGACATTATTAATATCTCCAGCACGATACAAAGCTAATCCAAAAGCGTCCGATAAAATATTAATGGCTTTACGCCCTTCAATTGTATATTCACTGATCACAGCGGGTACATTCGATTCTAATGTTACATGTAGCTTATCCGCTGCATTCTTGACGATTTCTTCAATATGATCTGGCGTTAATGGTTCAAAATAAATTTCAGCGCAACGTGATCTTATGGCTGGATTAATATCCGAAGCATCACGAGTAGTCGCTCCAATCAGAATGAAATCCGCAGGAGCTCCATCTTCAAATAGTTTTTTAATATATTTAGGAACATTCGGGTCAGACGGATCATAATAAGCCGACTCAAAAGAGACTCGTTTATCTTCTAGGACTTTCAGCAATTTGTTTTGCAGCATAATATCCATCTCACCAATTTCGTCAATAAACAAAATACCACCATGTGCATCCGTCGCTAAACCTGTCTTGGGCTCTGGTATACCCGTCTCGGCTAAATCACGACGCGCACCTTGATAAATCGGATCATGCACCGATCCTAATAAAGGATTGGTCATACCACGTGAATCCCATCTAAGAGTTGTTCCATCTACCTCAATAAAAGTTGCGTCATTCGCAAAGGGGGTAAACTTTAGTTTTTTCGCAGCTTCTAAAACTAGACGAGCCGCTGTTGTTTTACCAACCCCTGGTGGTCCATATAAAATAAGATGTTGTGGATAAGGCGATGCGAGCTTAGCACGAAGGGCTTCTATCGCTCTCTCTTGACCAATAATTTCAGACAGTGCGCCTGGACGGGTAATTTCCATGGCTGACTTAGTTAATTTCTTTTGTTCTAATACTTCTAGCAGAGCATACTTTTTCAATGTTTGAGGGTTCTCCACATTTACTTCTTGCTCTTTAAGCACCTGCATTTTAATTTCTCGAACATATTCTAGATGGCGTTCTTCCATCTTTTCATTTATTTTCTTTTCTAAGCGATCCTCAAGCGTCTGGCGAGCCATTATCTCTGCGATTTCTTCTTCTAGTTGTTCCAAAATTGCTGGTATTTGATTAATAGACGGAATTTCTACAATCGTTGGATCTTCAAAGACTAATTTTTGTAGTGCGAGTACCCTCTCTGGTAATTTTTCTGAACCCATGAGTGTCAAGGCATCTAATTTACCAGCCTTTAATACCATTCTATCTGAGCCAAAAATGCTTGAATATAATTCATATAACGCTGTTACCTGACGTTTTAATTGTTGTTCAGCCGATACAGCCACAGGCACGGATCGATTGCGAATCATTTTTTTTAAAAAGTCTTTCATGATAATAATCCTTTCTAGTTTCCTCAACATTGAGGAGAAACAGCATATAAAGCCAATCGTTTTTACTGTTTAGCAGTAATATGCACCTGTATTTTCGTACTAATTTCAGGATGCAATTTGATAGAAACAGGATATGTACCGACTGCCTTTATTGCATCTTTCAAGTCAATTTTTCGTTTATCCATTTCAATATTGTGCTGGCTAAGCAAAGCATCTGCAATATCTTTCGTTGTAACGGAACCAAATAATTTCCCGCCCTCGCCCATTTTAACACTAACGGTTACTTCCACTTTCGACATTTGAGCTGCCAAGAAATTAGCTTCATCGATTGCTCGCTGTATTTTACGTTCTTCAGATGCCTTTTGCTGACTTGCATTATTAATATTGGAAGCGGTTGCAGGGATAGCTAATTTTTTCAGTAATAGATAATTACGAGCATAGCCCTCTGAAACCTCTATAATGTCACCCTTTTTACCCAGTTTTTTAACTTCTTGTTGTAGAATTACTTTCATCTTTTCCACTCTCCTCAATATGTTTAGCGCTACTTTCAATTAGCTGGTTCTTTACTTCCTGTATAGTCGATTTCTTTATTTGAGCACCAGCGACTGTCTGGTGTCCACCACCACCAAATTCTTCCATAATCACATGTACATTTACATCCCCATGGGAACGGGCGCTTACGCCCACCCCCTCATCAATGGAAAATAATACAAAACTGACACGCACACCTTCTATATTCAGTAGCATATCAGCAACCTGCGAGGCAACAATTTGTGCATTCTTAATCGTAGGCGGACAATCAGCCACCACAATGCCACCTGGTAGCATTTCAGCCTGCTTCAAAATTTCAGCTCGCGCTTTCGTCGTCTCAAAATCAATCCGAAACATCTGACGAACCAGGGCAGGGTCTGCCCCAGACCTCCGTAGATAGGCTGCTGCGTCAAAGGTCCTTACTCCACTTTGCACTGAGAACTGCTTAGTATCCACAACAATTCCAGCATATAATGCCGTAGCCTCTAATTTGTTAAAGTCTAAGTAATCATCAAAATACATTAGTAATTCCGTAATGAGCTCACAAGTTGATGAAGCCGATGGTTCAAGATAAACCAATAGCGGATTGGCAATAAAAGCTTCGGAACGACGATGATGATCGATAACCACCACTCGTTCCACCTTACTCAATAATTCCGGCGCTGCAGTTAGCTCTGGATGATGAACATCAACTACAAATAGTAAGGTTCGCGCATTGACCAATAGTATAGCTTGAGATTCCGTAATAAATAGATCCTGACATTCTGGATAATCTGCCAATAATTCTTTTAATTTACTAATCGAAACTCCTGGATGACTAACAACAATACGGACGTCTTTTCCTAAATGACGCGCCATAATGGCTACACCAATTGCTGCCCCTAGGCTATCAAAGTCCTCATTGACATGACCCATAACGATTACTAACTCTGCATCATCAATAATCTCTCGTAATGCTTGCGATACAATACGTGCTTTTACCCTCGTATTTTTTTCTACCGCTTTGGCTTTACCACCATAAAAATGTAGTTTACCACCAACATGTACAGCCACTTGATCTCCGCCACGTCCTAATGCTAAATCAAGGCCAGCTTGTGCTCTTTCGCCTAGCATTGCGATCGAAGGTTCATCCGCTGCCACGCCCATACTTAGTGTCACAGGGATTTTATTGCCTACATGAATGGCTCTCACTTTATCTAGAATATCAAATTTTTCTTGCAAACACTTATTCAATTGTTGTCGATTAAATACGGCAAGATACATATCATCAGCATATTTTTTTAGTACCGCTTCATTTTCAGTGATCCATGCGGAAAGCAATTTATTAACTTCGCCCAAAACAGATGTCCGCTGATTCTCACTTAATCCTTGCAGTACATCATCATAATTATCAATTTGAATATAGACCATAACGGGTACTGCATCTAAGGACTGCACTTTGACTTTTTCATAATCGCTAATATCACTCATATATAAAATCATTAATTCCACATCATCAGCCACATAATCTACCGGCTTATAAATAACCTGATAATATTTATCATCTGCACTGAATATATCTCTACCAGATTTTCCCCAATTTTTTTCTAATGGCAATGATGGGCATAAGACTAACATCGAATGGCCTACTTCTATTTTTTGATCAAACCATTCTGTCAGTACGTCATTATACCAATATAGTCGCCCTTTCCGATCCACAATAATCATAACAATCGGTAGATTCTTCAGGGCATAGGATGATCCCTGTTCAATATTGTGCGTCATACTATATAAATAGCTATTAAGAGCTTTTTGCTGTTGGAGGTGACGTTCGTGCCCATACCAATAGAGCGCCCCCAGCAAAATCCCCCCTAAGACTGCCACATAGGGATTATAAAATACAATGATCACTAATAATGCTGCCGCTACAGCAAGATAAATACGTGTATCAAACCAAAAGGACGGACCTTGCGGCATAAACCACCCCTCCTCAAAGGCTGTTTCATAAGCATTTTTATTTACTCTCACGCGGTGCTTTCAAGCGTCGATAATCAAGAATAGTATCAACGGCACCAGCAATAACTACCATTTGTGTGAAGAATCCATTTGATAATATCAAGACTAGTATAATACCCTTAACCATTCTTGACAAATTGTATTTATCAACAGCGTAGTAAAATAATGACAATCCTTCTATTAAAAGTAATACGCTTGCTAATACTTCTATATTCATCCCAATATTATATAGCATCGTGATTTCTCGAGTATTACCCCAATAGATCATAACCAATGATAGTGCGAAAAAATATACAATATAACTTGGTAATATCCACTTTTTAAATGGTGGAAAATTAGGAACAAAATGTCCCAATTTTTTTAGTACTGTTTTCGCAATAATAAAATTTAAGTAGGTATCAACGATAGAAGCCATAACAAACCCCGATGGTAATATGATCTTTAACAAATTGATCATCACTTGCATACTTTCCGACATTTGAGCCAAATTTTGCTCTGGAATACCGAAGCTTCGATATACTTCTATCGCTTGCTCCATTGCTTTAGCCATCGCTTCGTTTTCCATTCCAAATGGATTAACCCCTGTTACCATTATACCAATGGCGAATAATGCTGCTTTTGATATTATGGAAGCCATCGTACCCCATAACATCGTTTTCGTAGCACTATATTGCATACGAAATGTATAACCTAAAACAATACCAATTAAGCCAAAACCGACAACGACACTGACGGACTGCAAAGGATGTAGTAGCATGGCGATAATGATTCCAGAGACTACCGTTGCCATAATACTCCATTTATAACCATGCCGTACGCCTAACAAAACAATCGGGACTGGCCATATTAAATTTACAAAAGGCCCAATGATTGGTACATAAGCACTCACAATAGCGAACATAATCGCCACTGCTGCTAAAAGACCACCTTCAACCATCGGACGTATTCTCGTCTGTCTCATTTATTCACCTCTTTGGGCGGAGATGGCGTTGATATTCACTGAAATCACCAAACCATTTCTCCACTTCATGCTCACTTTTAATATTTTGCTCCACTTTATTCAAAACATCCCGATCTAATGAATCAAATGTAATTCCTAGACGCCGTGCTAATATATAGCAACCAACAATAATATTTGCTAACCCTTCGCTAATAGCCTGCTCGCTGTTTTTTGCCATAGCTTGATATAAATGACCGACATGAGTAATCAGTTCCGCTTTAAGCCACTCTATCAAACGCATTTTGCGCAGAATTTCCGACTCATTAGAAAACAAAACAGCCATTCCCCCTTTTATAATATCTACATAGTATTCGCAAAGGAGAAGGCTGTTTCCTGCCGAGTAATCATAATAATCATAATAATAATGAGCAGGAACACTATACATTCAAGCGTTCCTGCTCATTATTGAAGCTTTTTATTCAGCTGTAAATGGCAACAATGCAACAATACGTGCACGTTTGATCGCCAAAGTCACTCTACGCTGATGCTTTGCACAATTACCTGAGATACGACGAGGTAGTATTTTACCACGTTCTGTCGTATAACGGCGAATTTTTCCAAGATCTTTATAATCGATAGTTTCTACTTTATCAACGCAGAAGCTACAAATTTTCTTCTTAGGCTTTCTTCCTCTTTCACGTTTCACCGAAAAAACCTCCCTTTAAAATGGTATTTCCTCTTCAGGGAAGACCTCTGTACCAAAGGAGCTTACATCATATCCAGATTTAGCAGGGGCTCCACTACTAGCAGCAACACTACCAGCATTATTACCACCGCTTACAGCTTGTTTAGGCTCTAAAAACTCAATGTTTTGAGCAACAACTTCCGCTGCACGTCTCTTTTGTCCGTCCTTTTCGTAATCGCGGATTTGTAGACGTCCTTCAACAAGTATACGACGACCCTTGGTAAGATTGTTGCCACAAACTTCGGCCAATTTATCCCATACTACAATGGGAATAAAATCAGCACGTTTATTCTCACCAAAACCGGTATCAACTGCCACACTAAATGAAGCTACTGCTTTACCAGTTTGTGTATAGCGAACTTCCGGATCTCGAGTCAAACGACCGACTAATATAACCTTATTCATGGTACACTCCCCCTGGCCTATTCGTCTATTCTAACGATCATAAATTTCAGAACATCTTCAGTAATTTTCATAATACGATCTAGTTCAAGAATAGTTGCTGGTACTGCGCTAAAGTTCACTAATACGTAAAATCCTTCTGTGAAGTCTTTTACAACATAAGCTAAACGTTTTTTGCCCCAACGGTCAATCTTGTCTACTTGACCACCATTGCTGTTAATTAGGTTTTCAAATTTGGTAATCACCGCATTTGTTGCCTCTTCATCTAATGGCTTAACAATAAACATTATCTCATAATTTCTCACTAAAACACCTCCTCCTCTGGACTAATGGCTCCCTTCTGGGAGCAGGGAAGGTTTTGAAAATTTCTTTCAAACCTCGCTAGGCTTCCCCTAGACTGATATAGTATACCATTAACATCTATCAAAATGCAAGTTTTTTTCCATATAAATTTAATTAAATATGGTAAATATCACTTTTTTTACACATTAAATCTAAAATACGTAACATCGCCATCTTGCATAATATAATCCTTACCCTCAAGGCGCACTAATCCTTTTTCACGTGCAGCATTGGAGCTTCCTGTAGTCACTAGATCATCATAGGATACAATTTCAGCGCGAATAAATCCTCTTTCAATATCAGAATGGATCTTCCCACCGGCTTGCGGAGCCTTGGTGCCTTTTTTGATAGTCCATGCACGTACTTCCTGTACTCCGGCAGTTAAAAAGGTTATGAGACCTAACAGTTTATAAGATGCCTTAATCAGCTTATCTAGACCCGATTCACAAAGACCGAGCTCTGCTAAAAATTCCTTTGCATCCTCATTAGAAAGTTCAGCAATTTCAGCTTCTACTTTTGCTGAAATGGTAACAACTTCAGCGCCCTCTTCGTCTGCATATTTTCTAACCATTTTCACATACTCATTCTCATCAGCAGTTGCTACTTCTTCTTCGCCTACATTGGCAATAAATAGTACGGGTTTTAATGTCATTAAATTAAGGTCACCAATTAACTGCATTTCATCATCTGTCATCTCTACGCGACGAGCTGGCAGGGCCTGCTCTAGCATATTCTTAATGCTGACAAGTACTGCCATTTCAGCTGGTGCTTTTTTATCGCCAGTTTTCACTAGCTTTTGTACACGTTCCATCCGTTTTTCCAGCGTGTCGAGATCCGCTAAACATAATTCAGTATTGATAATTTCAATATCACGTAGTGGATCGAGTCCCCCCTCTACATGAGTGACATTTTCATCAGTGAAACAACGTACAACCTGCGCTACTGCATCGACTTGACGAATATGTGCGAGAAATTTATTGCCTAACCCTTCGCCTTTCGATGCTCCTTTTACAAGACCTGCAATATCAACAAAACGCATAGCAGTTGGTATACAGCGTTTTGTCTTATACATTTCTACCAAATGTGGCAATCGTTCATCTGGTACATCGACTACCCCTACATTCGGTTCGATCGTGCAAAAAGGATAATTTGCCGCTTCTGCCCCCGCCTTTGTAATGGCATTAAACAATGTACTTTTACCCACATTAGGTAAACCAACTATACCGACTTCTAAATTTGTACTCATTCATCTATTCCACCTTACTCGCAAATTCTATTTTTTTAGCTTTTCTTATTGTAGAGTATTCTTCTGTTCTTTTCAACCTATTCTGGATTTTTATGTTCTAAAATTTCCTTCACGGCTTTTTCAAATTTTGCCCTAGGTATCATAACAGAATGTTCGCAACCTAAGCATTTCAATCTAAAATCAATACCTGTGCGAGTAATCTCCCATCGATCGGAACCACAAGGATGTTTTTTTTTCATTTTTACAATATCACCAATTTCATAACGCACCATCATGTATGTATCCCTCACTTATTCATTTGTATATTAGGTGGTGAAATATTGGCACGATCAAATAAAATTTTAATTTGTTGCCGAAGAGCCGTTTCTACTTTTACTTGTTCTAATGGCACAGTCTGCGCTACCATGCGGACAACGAGTTCCTGAGAACGCCACTCTACTACTCCAACCACTTTGGGTCCTTCCACCACTTCTTTCATGTTCTGACTCACATGATCACAAGCCTCTTGTAGCAAGGGTAATACTTTGTCTAGATTTTCACCATACGCAACTGGAACATTCACCATTGCCTGCATATGTCCCCTTGTATAATTGCTCACGCGCACGATGGCTCCATGAGGAATAATATGAAGCACTCCATTAAAATCTCGCAATTTAGTAACGCGAAGCCCAATATCTTCTACTGTTCCTCCCATATCACCACTAACAATATAATCACCTACAGCAAATTGATTTTCTAGGACAATAAAAAATCCAGTGAACAGATCTTTGATCAGACTTTGCGCACCGACACCAAGCGCTAAACCGACAATTCCAGCACCAGCAACCAAAGAAGTCGTATCAATCTTTAATTCCTGTAGCATCATGATAATAGCAATAAAATAAATCATATAACGAATCACACTTTGAAGTAGCCCACCTAAAGTACGGGCACGTTTTTCATCAAACTGCAACGCTTTTCCCACAATATTAGGAATAAATACTTGATTGACAAGTAAACTAAATAATTTAAGGATAAAAGCCGATCCTACCAAAATACCGACAATATGAATCATTCGATTACCAGCAACCAATAAAAATTCCGGTGTAAGTAACATTACCTATGTCACCTCCTTCTCTCTTAATAGGGAAATAGTAGCGCATTTTTTGTATAATCTATCATAACATATTATACCTAATCAATAAAAATCCTTTTACCGTCTTACTTTAACCAAATACCTCTTCTCAGCATATAATGTTGCACCATACAGAATCGTGTAACACGCTAAAGTGAGGGGACTGTTATGTCAAATACTACTCAAAATCCACAACCCATTATTGATCTAATATTAGCGGATATTAACGCTGTTATTCCTAACCTTTCTTCGCTCGTAGCATCTTATCGTCTGTTAGTTGGTGCATCAGAAGAAATCCACCGTACAGCTGAGGTTTGCCCTGAAGTTTTTGAACGCGCTGTTCAGCGTGCTGATAATGCCGGTACTTTAATTGATGTTTTCTTAGAACTATTATGTTGTAAAATAGCATTTAGCAGTGAGTTTTTAAAAATTTCTTGTGCACCTGTAGATTTGTTTCGTTTACTCGCCAATCCAAATACCGCTACTGATATCCCACCGCGTACTGCTGAACAAGTGCTAGAGATGGAAGCCTTACGCCGAATATTAGATAAATGTCATCCCAGAGACTCATGTCTGCCAAAACATACCGTAGTATGCCAAAAATCACCGTCTCCACCTCCTCCACCTTCTTCTCCTTGCCCTGTACCTCAAACGGATATTGATGAGGTAGAAGCAGCAGTATTCACACAATTGCAATCCCAATTCAATAGTACAAGAGAATCGCCGATTGAAAGCAAGGTCCGGCGTAAGCATCTTAAAAATGCCTATGATGTCCCTAATCACTTAAAAAAAAGATAAGCAGGAATGTTTCTCCTGCTTATTTTTTATTCATTTAATGGACAAGCACTCACATCTTTTTGATGATCACATGGTTCAAGATGTATGACCACATCACAGAACTCTAACTTCTCTTTAATTTCTTCTTCAATTTTATCACATATAGTATGTGCCTTATTTAAATGCATCTCTTTATAAAAAATAAGATGCATATCAACTAAACGTCGACTACCAGAACGCCGTGTTCTAAGTTGATGGAAGGATATGACCTCTGGATGAGTACGAATCACATCCATAATGATTTGTTCTTCATCGGCGGGAAGACTAATATCCGTCAATTCATACAAGCTTTTTTTCGTCATACCATAGCCAGCCTTAAAAACAACACCCGCTACCAAAATAGCAATCGCTGGATCCATCCAAGCTATCCCTGTCATTTTAATTATCACGAGTCCAAGCAAAACACCTACTGAAGTCCAAATGTCTGCCTGTAAATGTAATGCATCTGCCTCTAATGCATGAGAACCAGTTTGCTTAGCTACTTTATATAGCTTGCCTGAAACCCAATAATTTGCAACGATAGAGATCAGCATAATCACAATACCATATTCCAAAAACTCTGGAACAACAGTGGTTGTAAGTTTATGCCCTGCTTCATAAACAATCCATAGAGCCGCCCCAATAATCAGTACAGCTTCTATCGCTCCTGATAAATTTTCAACTTTACCGTGACCATATGCATGATTATTATCTGGTGGGACATCCGCTTTGCGTACTGCATAAAAAGCAATCAATGCCGCCAATAGATCCACTGCTGAATGAGCCGCTTCTGAGATAATACTAACAGCCCCCGTATAAAATCCTACTACTAATTTTAATACTACAAGTAGAGTATTAGAAATCACAGATAATCTAGCTGTACGTTCTTTTAATTTACTATCTACATACTCCAATCATAAAACCTCCTAATAATGGGTCCTTGTTATAATAACCTAAAAAAGTCACTATATCCTGGTATTACAAAAAAACCTGTGGGTACTTACGATCCCACAGGTTTTTCCTGCTGCTTTTCGCCCGGCAACACCAACACTTGGCATTACCTGTTCTTATTATATTATAATCGTATATCACTTATTTGTGTATAAATATTTTTATCATCCAATATGAACAACATGACTGATTGGATATCCTAAGGAATCTAGGCAATCCGATAACTCGCCAATTTCAGAGGTATCAACTCGAAGTACTAGTTGTTTTTTACCATCAGGTAATGTATAAATCACCATACTACTAATATTAATGCCCATTTTGCAAAAGACTGCTGTAATTTCATTGAGTAAACCAACTTTATCCGTCACATCAATTGTCAGGCGTGTTTTGCCTTCACTTAATCCCATCACATCAACAAAGCATTTAAAAATATCAGTTTCGGTAATTATGCCCGTTACTTTTCCCTGATTATCAACTACTACCAAACCACCTATGCGGTTGTTATATAACAGTAGTGCAGCTTCTTCAACCGTAGCATCCGCTTTGATCGTAACCACTTTTTTCTTCATAATATCTTTGATCTGCATTTTTGCCAAAATGTAATTCAGTTCAAAAATAGATAATGTCGTCGCTGGTGATGGTGATACGGCACGGAGATCTCGGTCTGTAACAATACCTACCAATACTCCATTATCTACGACTGGTAAACGCCGGAAATGATTGATACGCATCAGTTCTGATGCATCAGCAATCGTTGCTGTCGAGGCAATCGTGATAGGATTTGGCGTCATTCTTTGTTCCACAAACATTTCCATCAGCTCCTCTTTTTTTTATACTTAACCACCCAAATAGGCTTTGCGCACATCTTCACTGGCAGCCAATTCTTTCGCATCACCAGCAAGAGTAATGCGGCCTGTCTCTAAGACATAAGCCCTATGAGCAATGGATAAGGCCATATGAGCATTTTGTTCTACTAGTAGTACAGTCGTGCCACTCGCGTTGATTTCTTTTATGATCGAGAAAATTTCTTTTACGAGCAGCGGGGCAAGTCCCATCGATGGTTCATCTAGTAATAGTAGGCGAGGACGACTCATTAACGCCCGGCCCATCGCTAGCATTTGTTGCTCACCACCTGACATGGTACCTGCTAGTTGAGTGCGACGTTCAGCAAGTTTTGGAAATCTTGCAAATACGCTTGCAAAATCTTCTTTGACGCCTTTGCTATCCGTGCGAATGTAAGCACCGAGTTCTAGGTTTTCCATCACGGTCATATTCGCAAATATTCGTCTACCTTCGGGAACCTGCGAAATGCTAAGCTTTACGATATCTTGCGCCGCTTTCCCCGCAATATTGACTCCCTCAAACAGGATCTGACCTGTCTTGGGTTTTAATAGTCCAGAAATAGTACGCAAAATGGTACTTTTCCCAGCTCCATTCGCCCCAATTAAGGTGACGATTTCTCCTTGGTTTACCTCCACACTGATTCCCTTTAATGCATGGATGGCTCCGTAGTATACATTAATATCTTCAATTTTTAACATCACTCAACCTCCTCACCGAGGTAGGCTTCAATAACCCGAGGGTTATTTTTGATTTCCTCTGGTACGCCTTCGGCGATGATACTTCCATATTCTAATACATAGATTCGTTCGCATACATTCATAACCAAGTTCATGTCATGTTCAATGAGTAAAATGGTTAGGTCAAATTTTTCTTTGATCCATTGAATCATTTTCATCAGTTCTTGAGTTTCTTGTGGATTCATCCCTGCTGCCGGTTCATCAAGCAGTAGTAGTTTAGGCTGCGCTGCTAGCGCGCGAGCGATTTCAAGGCGACGTTGTTCTCCATAGGATAGATTTTTTGATATTTCATCTTTTTTGTCAGCTAATTGAAAGATTTCAAGTAGTTCAATGGCTTTCTTTTCAATTTCTGCTTCTTCTTTATGGTAGCGACCCATACGAAATACCGATTCGATTATTCCATATTTCACGTGAAAATGGTAGGCAATTTTTACGTTATCCAGTACAGAAAGTTCCGCAAAGAGACGGATATTTTGAAAGGTACGAGCCAGTCCCTGTTGGGTAATTTGATAAGGTTTGAGACCCACTACGCTTTTCCCATCGAGTTCGATTTCTCCAGTCGTTGGTTCATAGACTCCAGTGAGTAAATTAAAGGCGGTGGTTTTTCCGGCTCCATTTGGACCAATCAGCCCAATGAGTTCACCTTTTTCAATGGTAACTTCAAAGTTCGAAACGGCTTTTAGTCCTCCGAATACTTTCGATAGTTTAGTTGCCTTTAGTAGTGCCATGGTTCTTACCTCCTAGCAACCGGCCAAATATGGCTAGGCTTATTTCTTTATTGCCAAATAGTCCTTGTGGACGATATAGCATCAGTACGATCAGCATCAGCGAGTATATAATCATACGCCACTCAGGATAGCCTGCTAAAGCAGCTGATATAAAGGTGAGTAGAATGGCTGCTGTGATGGAACCACTGATACTGCCAAGTCCTCCCAAAACGACAATGGTAAGGATATCAAACGATTTCATGAAGGTAAAGGACGCCGGATGTGCAATATAGAAATAATGCGCAAATAAGGCCCCGGCAACGCCAGCAAACGCCGCTCCCATAGTAAAGGCCATTACTTTATACTTGGTAGTATCAACGCCCATGGCTTCTGCGGCAATTTGATTTTCACGAACGGCAATACACGCTCTGCCGTGAGTCGAGTTGATAAAATTACGAATAAAGAATACCGTGAATACGGTAGCAAAAAATACCCAGGTGAAGGTGGTGTAACGAGGAATCCCCATAAAACCAGAAGCTCCGCCTACGTAGGGAATATTGAGGATGGTAATGCGGATAATTTCGCCTAAACCGAGCGTCGCAATGGCTAGATAATCTCCATCAAGACGAAGTGTAGGCAGTCCGATCATAAATCCTAAAAATCCAGCGGCAGCAGCGCTACCAGCGATCGCAACAATAAAAGGAAGCTGAAATTTCACAGTCAGCACAGCACCTAGATAGGCTCCAACTGCCATGAATCCTGCATGTCCAATGGAAAATTGGCCGGTAAAACCGTTAATTAAGTTTAAACTAACAGCAAGAATAATATTAATACAAACTAGCACAATATTGAGTTGCCAAAATGGACCGATGATATCAGAGATAATGAGTCCTTGTACCACAGCATATACGACAATACAGGCAAGTAATGACTGCCACATTTGTTTATTTTTTCCCATAATGGATCACCTACACTTTCTCACGCACATTTTTACCTAGTAAACCTGATGGTTTACAAAGTAAAATAATAATTAAAATGGCAAAGGCTGCTGCATCACGGAAGGTGGAGGAAATAAATCCACTAACCAACGCTTCTACAACGCCCATGATAATGCCACCTACCATGGCTCCCGGAATAATACCAATTCCGCCAAGTACTGCAGCGACGAACGCTTTCAGACCTGGCATAATGCCCATTAATGGGTCAATCGAGTTATAATATACACCAACGAGCATACCCGCTGCAGCAGCTAAAGCAGAGCCAATCGCAAAGGTAATCGATATGACGCGGTCTACATCAATTCCCATTAGTTTAGCGGCATCGGTATCAAAGGATACTGCGCGCATGGCTTTACCAATTTTGGTGTATTGCACAACATAAGTTAAAAGGACCATGAGTGCAAGTGATACGCCCAGTATCAAGATTTGTTGACTGTTGACGACAATATTACCAAAGGTAAATACTTCCGCTTGAAAAAGAGGGGGAAAGGTTCGCGGTTGTGGCGAGACAAGAAGGATCCCACCATATTCTAATAATAACGATACACCAATTGCAGTAATAAGGACTGCGATTCTAGGTGCATAACGAAGAGGCCGATACGCTAGTTTTTCGATCACAACACCAGCAACCGCTGCGACTACCATCGCAAGTAATAGTGCTGGGAAAAACGAAAGGTGAAGAGAGGTGGTAGCAAAAAATGCTACATAAGCACCTACCATATAAATATCACCATGAGCAAAATTGATTAATTTAATAATACCATATACCATCGTATATCCCAGTGCAATCAGTGCATAAATACTGCCAAGGGATATGCCGTTAATGATTTGCTGTATGAACTGCTGGGTAAATGTAAATTCCACTTCCTTGCCTCCTAATTGAATTTCTGTTTTTTGACTCCATAAAAGGGATAAGACAGTTGCCTTATCCCTTTTACTCTTTTGCTTTTTTAATTAGCATTATACTAGGGATTAATTTTTTCCTTAAACGTCTGCTTTCCTTCCTTCATCTCAATAATAACTGCACTTTTCACAGCATCATGTGTTTCATTGAGAGTAATGGTGCCTGATACAGCAGCATAGTCTTTTGTTTTTGCTAATTCATCTTTTATTTTTACAGTATCTACGCTATTTGCTCTTTTTATCGATTCAATAACCATCATCGTAGCATCATATGATAATGCCGCGAAAGCATCAGGGGTTTCATTATATTCCTTTTTATATGCTTCCACAAAATTCTTAATAGATTCACTATTATCATCTGGTGAATAATGGTTAGCAAAGAAGGTATTGTTTAATGCCTGAATGCCAGCGATTTCTGGTAATTTAGCAGAATCCCAACCATCACCACCAAGAAACGGCATAGTAAGTCCAATATCACGAGCTTGTTTAATCAGCATACCTACTTCTTGGTAATAACCAGGAACAAATACTACATCTGCATTTGTAACTTTAATTTTAGTCAATGTAGCTTTGAAATCTGTGTCTTTTGCTAGGTAAGCTTCTTCAGCAACAATTTGTCCTCCATTTTTTATGAAGGTCTCTTTAAAGAATTGTCCTAAACCTTTTGCATAGTCGCTTGAATTATCAATATAGATAGCCGCCGTTTTCGCTTTTAATGTTTTGGTAGCAAAGTTAGCCATTACCGAACCTTGGAAAGGATCAATAAATGCTGCTCTGAACATGTAATCGCGAACCTTATTCGTAGCAGGATCTACTGTTACTTTAGGATTCGATGCTGTTGGACTAATTGCCAGCACTTTATTATCTTGGTTTACCTGTGCCCCAGCAATTACACTAGAAGATGCAATCGGTGCAATTACAGCAACTACTTTATCCTGAGTGATTAATTTTTGCATGGAATTAGCTGCTTCAGCTGCTTCACTTTTATTATCAGCTACAACCAAACTCAATTGTTTCCCCATTACGCCGCCTTTGGCATTGACTTGTTTAATCGCCAATAATGCGCCATTGCTTGCTGATTTCCCAAAAGTTGCATTATTACCTGTCATCTCTAAATTGGCACCAATTTTGATAGCATCAGAACTACTTTGACTGCCTCCGCACCCTGCTGCTACTACTAGCATCGTCACTGCTAGAAATACACTTGCTAATTTTTTGAATTTTTGCATATTTCTTCTCCCTTTATTTTTTTTTATTATAGGATAGTATAATATACCAATTATCACCTCTAAATATCCAACATTAACAATATTTCACTATCATTTTGTTTTTGTGTTTTATCATAGATACAATACATATGATAAGATTTATTATAGATAGATTCTATTATACTGTCAATGCTTACAGGGAGATTTTAGGCTAATTATCCACCTCATATGTACATTCAGTATTACATAATGGAGAAATAATTAGCCCAATCATCTTACGGATTCATTTTTTCTTTAAACATTTGCTTACCATCTTTCATTTCAATGACAACAGCACTTTTAATTGGATTATGACTAGCATCTAAAGTGATAATGCCTGTTACAACTTGCAAATCTTTCGTTTGCTCTAATGCTTCTCTAATTTTTGCTGGATCTGTACTATTGGCACGTTTAATGGCATCAATAACCATTAGTGCTCCATCATACCCCAAAGCCGATAAAGCATTTGGCTCTTGACCATATTCTGCTTTATAAGCAGCTACAAATTTTTGAATACGAGGATCTGTATCTTGTACTGAGTAATGATTGCTAAAGAAAGTATTATTCAGCGCCGCAGCACCAGCGAATTCTACTACTTTAGGATCATCCCATCCATCGGTACCGATGAAAGGCGTATTAATGCCAAGTTCACGAGCCTGCTTGATAATTTTACCCACTTCTTCATAATAAGCTGGAATGAAAACAGTATCAGCATTCATTACTTTGATTTTTGTTAATGTTGATTTAAAATCCTGATCTTTTTGCAAGAAAGCTTCTTTACCTAAAATGATACCACCATTTTGGGTAAACTGTTTTTCAAAAGCTTCAGCCAAGCCTTTAGAATAATCAGAGCTGCTATCAATATAGATAACCGCCGTTTTTACTTTCAAAGATTTTGTTGCAAAATTTGCCATGATCGTTCCTTGGAATGGATCAATAAAGCAACTGCGGAAAGCATAAGGTCTAACCTTACCATCATCACCAACTGTAGCCTTAATACTCGTAGCAGTAGGAGTCACGATCGGAACTTTATTGTCCTGACCGACCTGCAAAGTTGCTAATACATTGGAACTAGTAACAGGTCCCATAATCAGCGATACTTTATCCTGTGTGATCAATTTTGTCGTTGCATTCGTAGCCTCAGAAGGTTCTGACTTATTATCAGCCACAACCATTTTGATCTGTTTGCCAAGAACCCCACCTGATGCATTTGCTTCCTTAAACGCTAGTTGAACGCCATTCATGGTTTGCTTACCATAATTAGCAATTCCCCCTGTCAACTCGAAATTTCCGCCAATTATTATCTCCTTCGAATTAGCTGCTGGCGACGATCCACAACCGGCAAGCATTACGCCGAAAATGCTCACTGTAATTAATAAACCGATAAATGCTACCATTTTTTTTGACATTCATATTCCTCCCCATATTTATAAATTCAATCTCGGTATTAAGCAAACGACATGCAAAGGAACCACACGCAAACGTATTCACAACACTTTTCTTTTTGAATTTTCTTTACATCTTTACAAAATTCAAAATTATATGTATGTTGAAAAAATATATTTGTATGTGATTGTTATTATATTTCTTCACTGAAATACTGTCAACACTTTATAAATTCATAAAATTTTCCTATTATAAAAGAGGGTAGTAATATTATTCAATATTACTACCCTCTTTAGTAAGTTATATATTAATTGGTTCTTTATTATCATGCATTAACCAGATACCGCAAGGACACATCCCTGCACAAATACCACAACCAATACATTTTTTTGGATCTGATGAATATTCAAAAGTACCATCTGGATTTTTGGTCCGAGTAATCGCATTCTCAGGACATGCCTTTTCACACATATGACAATCACGGCAAGTACCACAACTAATGCAACGTAAATGATCCTCATTTGCTTGTGGCACGTCGCAGCTATGACATTTCTCAAAATACGCTGTGCTAAGTCTTTTCGGATCAATTTTAGTTTTCACTACAGATTCATGGACATTCCCTGTCAAATAGGTATCTACTGCCAAAGCCGCCTCACCAGCTGCACCAATCGCATCTACCAATCTTCCTGGTTTCACCGTATCGCCTGCTGTGTAGACACCATCCGCAATTTGATAATTAGCACTTGGTTTTAAATGGCCGCGTTCGAGTGCAATACCTTCTGGTAAAAAGTCAAGATCTGGCATATCACCAACATTGATAATCACAGTATCTGCAGGAATTAATTCACCAGTTTTCGTGATAATACCTTGCTCAGTGATTTCCTGAGTGAATACTGGCCATAATATTTTACCACCTAATTCTTCAACATGTTCAATTTCGATTGCATCAGCTGCTGGACGTTGAACATCAATACAGGTTACCTCTTCTGCTCCCATCTGATACGCTCCAACAGCAGCATCCATCCCTGAATTACCACAGCCAATTACGATTACACGTTTTCCAACAGAAGGATTCTTACCCTTATTAACTGCTTTTAGGAAATCAATTCCCTTGATAAGACGTTCATTACCTGGCCAAGGGAATACGCGACCGATATGTCCGCCAGTAGCTACTAAAACAGCATCGTGCTGATCTCTAATTTCTACGAATTTTTGTTTATCAACGTTTGTATTTGTTTTAAATACAACTCCCATATCCTCAATTCGTTTCAACTCTGTACTCAAGGTTTTTTGTGGTAAACGTGAACGTGGTATAACCTGCTCCATTTTACCACCCATACGCTCATCCGCTTCAAATACCGTTACTTCATGACCTAGACGAGTCAATTGCCATGCTGCTGTAAGTCCTGCAGCACCACCACCGATAATCGCCACTTTTTTACCTGTTTTATTTTCAGCTTTTGGTACAGTAACTTCAACAGAATGCGTACCCAATTTGCCAATCTGTACAGAAATATCCACTTTTTTACGAGTACATTCATCCATACAAATATTAGGGCATACTGCGCCACATACAGAGCCAGGAAAAGGAGTATAATCAAGGACCATCTTATAAGCCTCATCAATCTTGCCTTCTCGCAGCAAATTAAAACGAAGCTGAGAAGGTATCGAAGCAGGACAGTTAAATTCACAAGGTGCCGCATAGAGTCCATTTTCCCATACTGGTACACGTTGGCGATATAGATCCGTCGTTACCAGACCAATCACACCAAAATTATCCTTGCATACATCACTGAAAATTCCGCCTGGAATCCACTTTTCTGTACGAAATCCCTGAATAGTAGCATTCGCCATTTTAGGTCGTTCATCATACGTCAATGGTACTACTTTATGCCACTCAGTCCAATTGCTAAGTTCTGCTCTAATTTCAGGGCGAGCAATGGATGTGAGAAAATCATTCATATTTCCATCAAGATAAGCAATATCTTCTGCTTCTAATGCTAGAATCTTCACATCTTTTTGAGAAATTCCTGAGGCATTTCCCCGGAAATATAAAGTGCCACCTACCATGCCTACGCAAGAACGATCACCTAATATAGATTCAAATTGTTCACTATCATAGCCACAAACAACCGCAATACCACCTGACATAAATTCAAAGGAAAAACTGCCGCAGTTTTTCAAAATCCAAAATTCCGGTGCGGTATCTAATGGATCATGCTTCATCATCGAACCGGATCTTGTACCTGCACGACCACCAATATAAATCGTACCTGCTGCAGCACAATGTGCAGCCGTATCACCAGCATCGCCTCGAACAACAATTTTACCGCCAGCATTGAGCCAACCTACATCAGCAGAAGCCGAACCTTCAACAACGATTTCCGTACCTTCTAAGCACATAGAACCTACGCGTTGCCCTGGATTTTTCACCGAAATTTTTAATGTTTTTCCTTCAGGATGCCATAGTGGTCCACCAATATCATGTTGACCGGAAGCCTCAATCTCAAATTCGGTTTCACCGGTTGTGATTGCTTCATTGATAGCTTCTAAAAGATCTTGGGTAGACATACGCTGATTTCCATCAAGACTTGTTATCTTAAACATGCTGCTTCCCTCCTAACACACATACTGAATAGCCAGTTTTTCAGCAATAGCCCGATCAGTTGTAACTAATGCATCTGAACGTCCTACAGGTACTGAACTATTACCAATTGGCGCCATTAATTTTTTCAATTCACTATCAAGCGCTAGCATATATTCAACAATATTCTGCGCTGCTTTATCAATATCAAGTCGCTCTACTAAGCGAGGATCTTGGGTACAAATTCCTGCTGGACACTTACCTGTACTGCAACGATTGCATCGATCATTTTCATTACCAACACAACCCATGAGCTGAATGAGTAACTTACCAATGAATACACCATTTGCCCCTAAGCAAATCATCTTAAAGGCATCAGCTGCCGCATTTCCTGTCAATCCAATACCGCCGCCTGACCATAATGGTATTTGTCCTTGACGTCCTTGCTTTACTGCTGATAAATAACATTCACGGGTCTTTGAAACAATCGGATGACCAGTATGATCCAGTGATATTTCATTCGCCGCACCTGTACCGCCTTGGATACCATCGAGGAAAAATCCACCACAAATTCTGTAAGGATCTCGTAGTAAATTATTATATACAGATACAGAAGTAGCAGAAGCAGCACATTTAATAGCTACTGGCACTCTGAACTTAAATGCTGCATTCATTGACAAGAACATTTTTTGCACTGACTCTTCAATTGAGTAAAGTCCCTGATGATTAGGAGGAGACATAAGATCGGCTTTTGGCACACCACGAATGGCTTGAACATGAGATGCAACTTTAGCTGCAGGCAAAAGACCACCATCACCAGGTTTCGCACCTTGACCAATTTTGATCAAGATTCCAGCTGGATCCACTTTCATTTTAGGAATTGCTTTTACAATACGATTCCAACCAAAATGTCCAGATGCAATCTGTAAAATCATATATTTTAATTGTTCAGATTCAAGTAATTTTACAGGCATACCGCCTTCACCAGAACTCATCCGTACTGGCATATTATATTTTTCATTTAAATATGCCGTAGCCAAAGAAACAGCTTCCCACGCTCTAGTGGATAAAGCACCGATTGACATATCACTGAAAATAACTGGATAAATCCAATTTACAGGTGGCAGTTTTCCTGTCAAATTCATTTCATTATTATTGATACTTAGCGGTATATCTTTTGGAGAAAGTACACGACCAAATGGTGCTAAAATATCAAAGGTATGACGCTCTGAATCAAGAGCCGGATCTGTCATCTGAGAAATACGACCAACGATAATATTATCTAATGTTCTGCCTCTATCTAGATTCGTACGTCCACCTCTCTTGATTGGTGAACCACCTTTTCTTGCCAGTACATTAAAACGGGAATCTTGGTTACGTACAGGCTTTATTGCTTGATTTGGACATGTTTTTTCGCACATTCCACAGCCAGTACAAGCCTGAGCTAAACTATTTTTTTGTTTGATAACAAGCACAGCACTATGTTTGCTAACTGGATCAGGTTGCTTTCCAGTAGAAAAAGTAACAGAACGACGTTCTACAACTGGTTCTATCGCCCGAAACGTACAGGCTGCCACACAGTTACCACACATAGTACAGCGCTCAGGTTTATATTCAATCTTCCAAGGTAAATCATTGACCGTTACATCCTGAGTACTTACTGTTTCCATCGTTCTACCTCCAATGCTTCATTAATAACCACTACTTCTCGCTCATTCGGATATATATCTAGTTCTTGATTGCGTCCCGGCATAATAGCATTTAATCCACATACTTCAGATGAAATAGCCACCATAGTGTCATTTCTACCTACTACAACTGGACGCAATTTTTTGGAATCACAACATGTCATCATATTGCCACTTGGTAACATGGCAATAATCGTGTTAGGACCATTTATCTCCAGGTGACCAAGCGACTGTCTAATAGCAGTTAACTCCGCTTTATCTGGTCGAGAATTAATTTCCGTAAATGGTAATGGTGTAATAACATGTTTATAGTATTTGATTGGCCATTTTAATTCATTTAATACATAATGCAACGTATAAATGAAGTTTTGAGAGTCTGACTCAAAGCCAATATACCCACGATGCAGAGTCTTTTGATATTCGGTATTCTTAGTATAAAAAGTATTTTCACCATTTGCACATAACGTATATCCTTGTATGAAAAATGGATGTGCTGCATAGCGAACAATATCATAATTTGTATTTTGACGACATTGTACTACTATATTTTTCGCCATTAGAGCCCCATTATCATCCCATAACTTAAAATAGGTGGCAATATCACGAGGATCACCAATTTCTTTTAAGGTCAATACATCAGGCCAAAAGGAATATACATAGCCTTGATTGTTTTCTTCTAATATTGCTCTAAGAGCTAGACGAGTATCAAGTAGCAATGCTTCTTTCTCCTCTTGACTCGCATTACTATAGTGTTCAGGATAATCATAATTACGGAATATATAGTATGGCATAGCTTCAATATCTAATTTAACATTTTTCACACCACGTGGAATCCATTCTGCTAACTGAACAAAGTTATTCGTTTCCATATAATCTTCCACAAGTTTAGCTCCTGTTTGCGTACAAGCAAGAGACATTAATGGCTTATCCTTATGCCGAGAAAATACACCTGCCAAATCCTGCATAACCATCGCAAACCCTGAATTATCATGCCCTTCCTGCTGTGGCAACATTAAATGTAGAGCTGCCGATGGATGAATAAATTCCTTACTTTTGATAGCACCAATTCTGCACATATGTCTTTACCCACCCTTCAAAATAATATTATAATTACAAAAAAAAATTTGCACACCTTATTCGCATAGAAAAACCCTGGGAAAATACTGGACTGTAAAATTAAGCTATAAGGCGACAAGCAATAAAGACTACCTATTACCATTCAGCTTCATTTTATCCAGGACTTCCCGCAGGGCATTTTTTACCCACGGTGTTGTACAATTTTGCACCTGTACCGCTCGGACCAGTCCACTATAAAGTGCGGAACCCTAGGTACACTCCTAAAATTCTTTTGTATTAATACAAAGTACTTAATTTACATACTTTATTATAAAAACCAAATGCTATATTGTCAATATTATATATCGAATAATACAATATACACTTTTATCAAGATTTAATGATTATTTATTCAGGTAAATTCATTATTTTCGCACATTTAGTATCAATAGTTTGTATATTTATTCACATTTATTGTTTTTATAAAAACAATTTCGCTGTTTTGTATTTAACTTCACTGCTATCGTTTCTTGTTTTGTATGAAGATTTATCTAAATTGAATCTTTTTTACCTGTTCTCCTGTTGTTATCTATGTATAACAATTTTTATTGTTACATATAATATATTGTATATTCTATCGTATGTATTTACCGTTTAATTTACTAGACAGGAGTTATAAAATGCTAAATAATATCTTAAGCTTCCCAAAACCAACGCCTGAATTTAAACTAAATATTACGCAACCAACTGTAATCTATGATATTGCCACTCATTTGCGCAATATCATGCACGAAGCTACTACTGCTAATCATGATTTAATTATTTTATGTATTGGTACTGATCGTTCTACTGGTGATTCCCTGGGACCATTAACTGGCAGTAAACTACGTTCCTTTAACCCTTACCCACACATATATGGTACGTTAGACGATCCAGTACATGCCTCCAATTTGCATGATAACATCCAGTCTATCCATACAAAATTTGACAACCCTTTTATTATTGCAGTAGATGCATGTCTTGGGCGACTAGAAAGTGTAGGCTGTGTATCGTTAGGACGTGGTTCATTGAAACCCGGAGCTGCTGTAAATAAAGACCTGCCTGCCATAGGTGATGCATATGTAACAGGTATTGTCAATGTAAGTGGATTTATGGAGCACATGGTATTACAAAGCACTCGCCTAAGCCTAGTAATGAAAATGGCAGATATTATTGCCCATGCTTTTTCTTATGGACTACGTACATATAGCCGATAATGAACCAACACAATAAAAATAACAGTCGAAGCTAAATGTATTCTAGCTTCGACTGTTATTTTTACATCAGTTCTAATTCATTAACGATTTCACTATATGTTTTTCCAATAGCATGAATGATCGGTACACCGACCGTCGCATCGTCGATATTCGGCAACTTACTATCGTTGCTACCGATAATGATTACATCCACATTTTTCATAGTATTTTCATCTAATGTAACGACTTGGTATCCTTCCGTTTCGAGGATCTCTGCTAAATTTGACAATTGTTCCTCTAGACCAATGATTCCTTGCATATTATCCACCTCAGGCTATATGATGTACAACACGCTACAATATTATGCAAGACATCAAAAACATTTTAATTTAAAAAACTAGTAGGATTAACAGCCGTATCATTTACTCTAACTTCATAATGCACATGAGGTCCAGTACTATATCCTGTATTACCACTATATGCAATGACTTGACCTTTTTTTATGATTTGTCCATTATGTACTAGCACTTGTGAGGTATGCCCATATAGTGTAGCAATCCCATTGCCATGATCAATTTGGACCATATTTCCATAACCGCCAGCCCATTCACTTTGCACAACAACGCCATCAGCAGTGGCAACAATAGGTGTCCCAATATCAATCGCAATATCGATTCCCGGATGAAAGTCACTGCCACCTCCTGTAGGTGAATTACGCCAACCAAAACGAGAAGTTACCTCTCCCGCCGTAGGCCAAATAGATGGTTTCGACGCTAAACGAGCTTGCTTCATTAGTAATTCTTGCTTTAATTCAACTAAACTTTCCTCACGCGCCTTTACTGCCATTTGCAAATTATAGATCACATTATTCATATCATTAATATCAAGCTGTATCTTCTGTTCCCCTTGAGCAATATACTTTACGGAAGGGCGCATCAAACCAGCACGCGATGTAGTTGTCGTATCCTCATTGTTTACAATACGTCTTAATTCAACATCAAGAGAATTTAGCCTTTCCATATCGGCTTGCAATTTAACTGTGGCCTTTCCCAACTTTTCAATTTGAAGAGCCTGTGCATCATTATTTTTCCTTAACGTTTCTAACTCAGTTTTTTCTACACTAACAGTATTGAAAATCTGTCGATAATGTATAACGGTTCCCACAATCAATAGGATAAACAAACAACATACGCCTATTATATATTTCAATGTAGTTTTTGATATGCGTATATAGTTTTCTCGGTTTCCACCATTCGGCGCATTGGGTAGTGTCTTTTCTTTTTTACTTATTCTATCATTATATTTCGCCAACGTATCTCCTCCTTTCTGAAATGACCTCTAATCATACAGGTATTTTTTCTCTTCGCCTTTTTATCCAATAAATCCTGCCTTTCATTTTTTTTCTATAGCTTGCGTGAGTGCTTGTTTTTCTTCTTCTGTTAAAAAATACGATGAATTACCTGCAACTACAGGTTTAGCATATGTGTGGGATTCTGTGCGACTGTAAATACTTGAAATGACCACACCATTATTTTGATAATCTAATAATGCAATGGCAAAGCTCAAATCACTGCCCATATTTTCAAAAGCATTAAATCGAACAACACCAATTTTTTGAATTGTTTTTTTAGCATCTTCCTCCATTCTTTTGCAGTCAATCATTAAGCTATCTACTTTTCGTACCCCTTGTCTTACTTCTTCAATATGAGCTAAGAGCATTTCTTCAATATTTGCTTCTTCCATTCCTTTCATCATTTTACGATACTGCTTATGTATCTTAGCCAGTTTCATATTGATACTAATGAATAAAACCAATGCCAGTAAAATCATTACTGTCATTCCTAAGATTACATTTTGCAAATTATTCATAATTAAATTAGATAACGCTGTTACATATTCCATTATATCATTACCTTTCTTTTCTCACTCTAAATGCTCTTTATTATTTTATAATGAAAACAATAAAAAAACAATTGCAGCAATCGGCACTGCTGGTAGTAAGTTTGCTACTTTTATTGTTTTAATTTCTAACATCAATAAACTGATTCCAATTATCAGCAATCCACCAACTGCTGTCATCTCTTTAATCATTCCATCGGAAATATAACTACTTAAACAACTTGCTAATAACGTAATTGCACCTTGATATACTAAAACAGAAATACTTGATAACGCTACACCAATCCCCATCCCTGATGCAAATACAACAGAAGCAACCGTATCAAGCATTGCCTTTGCATACAAAGTACTAGCATCACCTGTTAATCCATCTTGTATGGAACCAACAATCGCCATTGCCCCCACACAAAAGACCAAACTTCCGGTAATAAAACCTTCTCCAGCATTGCCATACTTCGTTCCCATACGTGCAGTTAACCACTCACCAATGCGATTTAAATATTTATCAATATCTAAAAATTCGCCGATCACTCCTCCAATAACGATGCTAATAATTATAATCAATATATTTTGTGTTTTCAAAGCCATTTGTAAACCAATTAGACCTACTGATAATGCTAATCCGTGCATTACAGTTTGTTGAAACTTTACTGGAACGTTTTTTTTAAATAATAAACCAATGATAGAACCACCTACGATACCTGCTACATTCACTAATGTTCCCGTCAAATGTTATTCATCTCCCCTCATAATATCGTCTATAGCCTTTGCAACCTGTAGTATTTTGCTATCTTTATTAAAATAACCTAGACGAAAACGAATCATACCTACAATAAGCCCATGGTGCACAGTGTAATCCAGATATACAAGCAATGTCAACTTTCATATTTAAATCATTCGCTACTAAATTACGATCCATTTTTCTAATCGGACAGAACATGATAGAAACATGTCCAATCATTCATTACTATACAGCAATACCATTTTATTATTCCTTAAATAGTTGATGAATATTTAAAGAATATCATCTGTAAATAATTTCCTTTATTTGTAAATCAACTATATGCTCTTGAATCGTACAACCTTCTCAAACAAAAAGATCCCCTATACCTTGAGGACCCCATAACCCTTTATACCCACTACATTAATCCAGACAATATTAATAACTCATTAATTGCTCTCACCCTTAGGCTACCATAGTAGCAATATCATAAGACACCATTATCATTTACATATAATATCTCATCCATGAAGATTGCTATGAAGGAGTTGTAGTGATATATATTTATCTACAAATATATATGAATTTGGTCAAATAATGTTTCACGTGAAACATTATTTGACCAAATTCCTTTCTATACAACAAATGGTCCCTGATTCTTAGGAGAAGTCGTAATTGGTTGAGCATTTAAAATTTCAAAGATGCGATCAAAATCTTCAGAAGAATAAAATTCAATTTCAATTTTGCTTTTTAATTTTCCTGGTTTTATTTTAACATGCGTACCTAAAATTAACTTTAAACGATCCTCCGCTTCCATGATAAAAATGCCTTTATCTTCTGGTGATTGTACTTGTTGCTTTGATTGTTTAGGAATTTCAGCTAGTCGTTTTACCAATTCCTCTGCACCACGTGCTGACAAATCCTCTTCTAAAATAATATCTGCTGCCTCTAATTGTAACTCACCTGTTTCTAAGGCTAACAACGGTCTAGCCTGTCCCATTGATAATGTTCCACGTGAAACATATTCTTGCACTGTAGGATGTAAATTTAATAATCGTACCATATTGGCAACAAGTGAACGACTACGTCCGACTTTTCGTCCAACTTCTTCTTGTGTTAGAGAAAGCTCATCCATTAAACGTCGATAGGCCATTGCTTCTTCAATCGGATTTAAATCTTCTCTTTGTATATTTTCAATCAGTGCGATTTCAATCATTTCACCATCAGTATAATCTTTGACAATAGCGGGAATATCCTCTAATCCCGCTCGCTGTGATGCCCGCCATCGTCGTTCACCAGCAACTAATTCATATTCATTTAGCGACTTACGTACAACAATCGGTTGTAGTATTCCATATTGGGTTATTGATTCTGCTAATTCATTCAATGCTTCTTGATCAAATATACGACGTGGCTGAAATTTATTAGGAACAATTTTTGTAACAGGAATTTTAATGATAATAGGTTGTTCTTCCTCATTACCTCCAGCAAAAAAAGCATCCAGTCCCCTTCCCAAGCCTCGTTGTACCTTATTCATCATCAATCACCTCTTTTGCTAGATCAAAATATACTTGTGATCCTCGAGACTTAGGATCATATTTGGTTACGGGTTGTCCATGGCTAGGTGCTTCGCTAAGACGAACATTACGAGGAATAATAGTTTGATATACTTTATGCCGAAAATGATTTTTCACTTCATCAACTACTTGAATTGACAAGTTTGTTCTAGCATCAAACATCGTTAATACGACTCCTTCTAATGTTAATGCTGGATTTAAATTTTTCTGCACTAAAGTAATCGTATTCATCAGTTGAGATAAGCCTTCCAATGCATAAAACTCACATTGGATAGGCACTAATACCGAATTTGCTGCTGTTAATGCATTAATTGTCAAGAGTCCTAGCGATGGAGGACAATCGATAATAACATAGTCATAATCATATTTGATACTGTCTACTGCCCTCTTCAATTTTGTTTCTCGCGACATAATAGAAACTAATTCTATTTCAGCACCTGCTAATTGAATAGTGGCTGGTAAAATCATCAGATTATCAATCTGCGTTTTTAAAATGAGACTTTCTGCTGGAATATCATTGACTAACATGTTATATACTGATTGCTTAATTTTTGTTTTATCAAAACCAAATCCGCTCGTGGAATTACCTTGTGGATCAAGATCAATCAATAATACCTTTTTATCTAATTCTGCTAAACACGCACTTAAATTTACTGAAGTCGTTGTCTTCCCCACGCCTCCCTTTTGGTTAGCAATTGCAATCACCTTCACCAATCGATTCACCTCATCTTTTATTTATATTACTAAAAAAAGCTAGTAAACTCCGTATATTGACTATCATACACTATCTTTTAATATTCTTAACTCATTCCACATTATATAGAAAATGTCCTGCTGAAAATAGCACCGATCATCATAAGTATTACATTAAATATTGGCAATCTCAGTTTTATACCACATCGCAACCGAGGCCCTTTGGTTCATCTATGGTGATGAAGGAGACTCCGTCGTGGTATAATAGGATGAACGGGTATTTGATCACCAAGAATCCTCTATATTTATCTATGGCAAATGTTAATGTTCCTTATATATATTGTTTTCACAATAATAGTAAATTATAATGTTAGTTATACTGAATCAAACTAACATAAGGAGAATGATTATGCCAACATATAACCCTGTATTAAATCCTCTAAATCTTAGAGAAATAAAACGTTATTCGGGTTTAGATCAATATGCAGATTTCCCCTCACATTTACTTGATCAGGCTTGTACGGAAGCATATCTTTTATCTCATCCCAAAGCGACCTGGGAAATTTATGAGTATGATAGCACCACAGCTACGATTCTAGCACCAGAACCACTCACTCTACAGGCACCTAAAGTTATTGATTATTTGTCTCACTCTGTACAAATAGTAGTAATGGCACTAACAATAGGCGCAGAACTCGAAATGCAAGTGAGTAAATACTTTAGTAGTGGGGAATATACTGCAGGATTATTATTAGATGCAGCTGGGACAACCGCTGTAGAAATAGCTGCTGACCAAATATGTGAATTTATAAAAAATCAAGCTGCGCAGCAAGGATATCTTACTCTCCCACGTTTCAGTCCCGGTTATGGTCAGTGGGATATCACCATTCAACCTGTTATCTTACAGCTCGCCAATGCAGAGCAGATTAACCTAGTAGCTACTGAATCTTGTATGCTAGTTCCACGTAAATCCATTACGGCTGTGATTGGATTTACAGCCAATCAATGTGAGTCTAATGCGAATTATATGTACCGAGATACAACTTGTCCTCAATGTCAACAAATGAACTGCTTAGCGAGAAAGGATTGAATCATATGATTAATATTTTTGATGGCGCGATGGGAACTATGCTACATAATGCTGGTTTACCGACAGGCACTTGCCCTGAATTATGGAATATAGAACAAGCTGCTGCAGTAATAGCAATTCACCAAAGCTACATTGCAAGTGGTGCTGATATTATAGAAACCAATACGTTTGGTGCTAACCGTATAAAGTTATCGCACTATGGTTTACAAGATAAAGTTTCTCTAATCAATACTGCCGCGGTTCAAGCCGCTCGGGCTGCTTGTCTTCCCAATACTAAAATAGCTGGCTCAGTAGGTCCTACAGGGAAACTAATTGCTCCTTTAGGAGATTTAACTTTTGATCATGCCTATGAAGTATTTTTTGAACAAATTAGTGCTCTGCACCAAGCTGGTGTAGACATGATTTTAATTGAAACGATTATTGATATCCAGGAAATGCGTGCTGCCCTACTTGCTGGAAAAGCAGCTACTGATAAGCCAATTATTTGCCAAATGTCTTTCGGTGCAGATGGACGTACCATAACAGGTACAGATCCTGCCACTGCTGCTATTATATTGGAAGCAATGGGCGCTGATGTCATAGGTGCAAATTGCTCATTAGGTCCAGCCCAACTGCTACCTATCGTTGAAGCATTAGCCAAAACTGTATCTTGTCCGATTAGTATCCAGCCGAATGCGGGTATGCCTAAATTAATTAATAAACAAACCATCTTTCCTATGACTCCTGAAGAAATGGGTACCTGGGCTAGTCGTCTAGCACTAGCAGGAGCCAGTTATATTGGTGGATGTTGTGGTACTACCCCCGAGCATATCAAAGCAATTAAAGAAGCAGTAAAGCATATCTCTGCTCCTTTATTACCTAACCTAAAACAAAAAAATAAGGTCACTGCGCTAACTAGTCGTAGTAAAACCATCTATATTGGTGATGGTTGCCCTACTGCTATCATCGGCGAGCGTATTAACCCTACTGGGCGTAAGCAATTAGCTGCAGACATTAAAGCTGGTGAATTTGTATCTGTAAAAAAAGAAGCCCTAGCTCAACTTCGTGCTGGTGCCCACATCCTTGATGTCAATATGGGAGTACCAGGCATTGATCAATCCTATGCTATGAAGCATGCTATACAAGAACTTTCTATGCTTGTTGATGCCCCTCTCGTCATCGATACTACGGATGCAAAGGCCTTAGAGGCTGGACTTAAGGCCTACCCTGGTCGAGCTCTGATTAATTCAGTCAGCGCTGAACCTGAGCGTTTAGCAGAGTTTTTGCCATTAGCTAAACGCTATGGAGCTGCTATCTTATGTTTGCCAATTTCTCCAAGTGGTGTGCCAACTACCGCCTTAGAGCGTCTACATATTATTCGGACCATTATCGAAGCTGCTTTATCAGTGGGCCTAAGACCGCAGGATCTTGTTCTTGATGCCTTAGTATTAACTGTTGCAGCTGACCCTAAAGCTGGAAGTGAAGTACTGAATACATTAAAAATATATCGAAAACATCTTGGTTATCCAACAACCATGGGACTTAGTAATATTTCTTTTGGTTTACCAAGTAGAAATATCATTAATGCTACCTTCTGCGCTATGGCATTGTCTTGTGGACTAGATGCTCCTATTTTAAACCCCTATGATTCACTGATGCAAGATACATTAGCCGCCTCTTCTGCCTTACTTGGGAATGACGAAAATGGTAGAGCATTCAGCATTCAATATGCACCAACTGATCCAAATAAGCAGATAGCAAATCGCTTTGTACCTCAAAATATTGTAGAGCAAATTCGTCAAGCTGTTATCTCAGGTGAAAAGGAAGCCATTATTCCATTAGTGAAGCAAGCTCTTTCTGAAGGAGTAAATTCAACTACCATTACAGAACAAGGTTTAACTGCTGCAATGAATGAAATCGGTACAGATTTTGGTACTGGTCGTTGTTTTTTACCCCAAGTACTACTATCTGCAGAAACGATGCGTGCTGCTTTCATTACAATTAAAGAAATTTTACCTGCTCATACCGTTATGAACCTTGGCACCATTATTTTAGCAACAGTAAAAGGTGACATTCACGATCTTGGTAAAAATATTGTAGCCGCTTTATTGGAAAATAGTGGATTTCAAGTAATTGACTTGGGTAAAGATGTATCAACCGAAACCATTGTACAGGCTACCTTAGAGCATAATGCTGATATTGTAGGCCTATGTGCACTTATGACAACGACAATGACACAGATTGATCTAACGATCTCTGCGCTGAAAGCAGCAGGCAGTACAGCGCGTACGCTAGTAGGTGGTGCCGTACTTACTGCAGCCTATGCAACACAGGCAGGTGCTGATGCTTATGCCGAAAATGGTGTAGAAGCTGTAAATATTGCTAAAAAGTTTCTTTCAAAATAACATAATTTCGCGGTATATGATTTACCCAGATACCATAAAAAAAGAAAAAACACAGTAAAAGTGTTTTTTCTTTTTTTTCCCCCAATAAATGCAGGATTTTCAGTAATAAATCAAGAAATTACCAGATACATATATAAAATTGCTAAGGAATAGGCAGGAATAACATATGAATGATGAACAATTGATAGCCCAAAAGGATCTTGATGACCTTCTCGCTAATGCAAATAACGAACTTACAGAACTAAAGCCAGAAAATACAGATATACAAAACCCTTCTGTTACAGAAGAAATAGCAACTACAGAACCCCAAATACCAGAACAAATAGTACAAACACCTATCGAAGAGCAACCACCAGTCTCTTTTTTTAAGAAACTAAAACAACACCTCACTAAAAAGACATTGTTGATTGCCTTTTTCCTACTAACATTAGCAATTACCATTGGCGCATTGCTTGGTTACAAAATAGCAAATCAGGCTACATCCTCCCTGCCACCCATCGAAAAAATAACTGCACAAGGGATTACTTTTGAAGAAAAGAATTTTGTTACCTATGCTGGTTTAGGTGATAAAAATATCGTAAATGCATTTTTAGATGCCGGCATGCCAGTGGATGTTATCCGGGCTACAGATGGCTGGACTCCTTTAATATCCGCATGTTTTTATAAAAAAGCAGAAGTAGTCCAATTACTACTTGAAAAAGAAGCCCTTGTTGATATTCAAGATAAATATGGCAAAACAGCTTTAATGGAAGCTACAGCAATGGGTGCTGAAAATATCGTAGTGATGTTACTTGAATATGGAGCAAATCCGAATCTACAAGATATAAATGGTCGTACGGCGTTAAGTGAAGCGTATTTAAGAAGATATGCCAAAATTGCTGAAATACTTAAAAATGCTGGGGCTGACCCGACAATTAAACCTTCTGCACCTTCAAAATCATCTGCCAAATCTTCTACTCCTTCAGTTAAAGAACCAGTTTCTGTACCGCTAGTCCCTTCCATCCCCGAAGAAAACCTTGTTGGTAATGGTAAGGCTGGTTTTATCCAAATTGGCATGACAATAGCAGATATACAAAAAAAATATTCTAACCTGAAAATAACCGAAAAGTATATTGATGGAGTTAAAAAATCCATCGCAAATATTTACTTAAATGATCCAAATAACCCAGCGATACAGCTAGAATTATCAAGTGGAACATTAAAACTAGTGTCTACCATTAGTGCTTATGATGAAAAATTCTCAACTGATAAACAGATTTCAACTCACTCTAGCGTCGGCGATGCTCGTAAACAATATACCTTTAATGATGTTAAATTTATGAATAATGCTATATTTCTTACCGTAAAAAGCATGAAAATGTTATTTGAACTTGATATCCCGCCAGAAGTGGTCCTAACTGAGTGGATAAATACTGATAATCCCTCTTCTATTCCTGATGATATAAAGATTAAGCGAATTGTAGTTTATTAAAAAAACAAGTAAGCCCACATTACATCAAGCGTAATGCGGGCTTACTTTTTTTTAAGCATCTTTTATTTTATCGATCTATGCTACTTCTTTTTCGGAATACGCAAATTAATATGAATATATTCATCATCTTGTTCTTGCTTTACTTTAATTTTAAGCCCGTTCTTTTTCATCTCACCCACTACATTATTTATCGTATTGATAAAAATCCGTACATCTCGAATCACCTTTACAATATTACGTTTGGGTGTATTTTTTTCTTCTATCTGCCTAGCGATATCTTCCAAAAATTCTTCAATCAATTCTTCGGTTGCCCTGACATTTAAACCTTTTTCTTTTATAATTTCTAATACTTCGAGCTGTAATCTAGGTTCATCGATTTTTAGTAACGAACGTGCATGACGTTCTGTAAGTTTCTCAGCGGCCACCACTGCCCGAACTTCTGGTACTAATTTTAATAAACGAAGTTTATTCGCAACTGTTGATTGATTTTTTCCCATCCTTTTAGCTAATTCCTCTTGTGTGAAACCAAAACTAGTAATCAGTTGCTGGAACCCTTCCGCTTCCTCTAAAAAATGTAGATCTTCACGTTGCAAATTTTCAATCATGGCGAGTTCTGCCATTTCTTTATCTGTAAATTCTTTAACAATAACAGGTACTTCGGTCAATCCTACCATTTTTGATGCTCGAAGCCGACGCTCACCAGCTACTAATTCAAAACCCTTCTCCATAGGACGTACTATTAGCGGCTGAATCACACCATACTCTTGAATAGAAGCCGCTAATTCTTGAAGAGAATCCTGATTAAAAATTTTGCGAGGTTGAAATGGATTGGGAATAATCTCAGTAATATGTATCTGATGTGCATCCCTTACAGAAACTTCATTCTCTATATCACTAGCAGTTTGTATACTGCTTACACTCTCTACATTTTCTTCAATAACTACTTGCTCTTTAGCCTTATCAACTATTTTTTCTTGCGTGGAACGGAGCCCCAACAATTTGGCTAAATTTCTCATCGATACACCGCCTTACCTAATAATAGCTTCGTTAATATGGTAATATTCGCCATTATCAAACTAGTTCCTCTTAATTCTTTTTTATATTCAGATTTTTTTCTGCTACACCAGGACGGCGAGGATAGATGGATGGCGTCTTTTTAATTTTTTTAATATAGATAACTGCCCGTACATCATCAAGTCCAGGTAGTTTTATCTTTTCGATTTTGGCAATTTCGCCACCTAAAGCCTGTATTGCCCCTTGGGCCTCATTTATTTCTTCGCTGTACTGATACCCTTTAAGGGCAATAAAAAAGCCGCCTACGCTCACAAATGGCAGACACCATTCACATAAAATATTTAATCTGGCAACAGCTCTAGATACAGCAATGTCATACTGCTCTCTTAATTGTTTATTTTTACCACCATCTTCCGCCCGACTGTGAATAAAAGTAATATCACTGATTCCTACCATATCAGCTACTGCTTTCAAAAACGATATTCTTTTATTCAAAGAATCAAAAAGGGTCAATTTTAAATCCGGCCTGAAAATTTTGAGAGGCAATCCAGGAAAACCAGCTCCTGTACCAACATCAATCACGCTAGCCCCTTGTTTAAAGATTTTTTCATCATAACACGATAAAGAATCGATCATATGTTTGACAGCCACATCATGAGGATCGGTAATCGCCGTTAAATTCATTTTTTCATTCCACTCGATCAACGTCTGGAAATATATAGTAAATTTTTCCAATTCAATATCAGTAAGCTGTATGCCATATTCTTGAGAAGCCTTCTCTAATAAATCTTTAAATATCACTTCGCTGTGTCCCCCCTTCTCCTCCATTGTTCCAAATAGACCAGTAGGATACCAATATCGGCAGGTGAAACTCCAGATATTCGCGAAGCCTGCCCTACTGATAATGGACGAATATCATTTAATTTTTCTTGTGCTTCTACAGCTAAACCACCCAATTGTGTATAATCAATATCTTCTGGTAATAATTTTTCTTCTAACTTACCAGCTCGTTGTACTTGCTCTAGTTGTTTATTAATATAGCCCTCATAGGTAGCAACAATTTCAACTTGCTGCCTTACTACTGGACTGAGTATTGGCAATTCAAAATGGTTTTGTAACATTTCATAATCAATTTCAGTGCGACGTAATAAATCATACAATGTAATACCTGTCCTTAGCTCTGCAGTACCCATTGCTACCATTTTTTGTTGATTCTCTGGGGTTGGTGTAATGACTGTATCATGTAATAGCGCTAGCGTTGCAGTAATCGCATCACGTTTCATTGTAAATTTTTCGTATCGTTCATCGCTAACAAGTCCGACCTGTCGACCTTTCTCTGTTAAACGTAAATCTGCATTATCTTGACGCAAAATAAGGCGATATTCAGCCCTTGATGTCATAATACGATAGGGTTCATTCGTACCTTTTGTAACCAAATCATCAATTAATACACCAATATAACCATCAGCCCTCGATAGTATCAAAGGCTCATACCCCTGAACCAAGCGAGCAGCATTAATACCAGCAATTAATCCTTGCGCAGCTGCTTCTTCATAGCCTGAAGTTCCGTTAATCTGTCCAGCCGAAAATAATCCTTTGACTTTTTTAAACTCTAGTGAAGGCTTTAACTGAGTAGAGTCAATACAATCATAATCAATTGCATAGCCAGCCCTCATAATTTTCACATTTTCCATCCCAGCAATCGTCCGTAAAAATTCATATTGAACATCAATTGGTAAGCTCGTGGACATACCTTGCACATACATTTCATGCGTGTTATGCCCTTCTGGTTCAATAAAGAGTTGATGTGCTTTTTTATCAGTAAATCGAACAATTTTAGACTCAATTGATGGACAATACCGAGGTCCAACTCCTTCCACTAAACCAGTATACATGGGAGCTCTATGTAAATTATTACGAATAATTTCATGTGTTTTTTCATTTGTATAGGTAAGCCAACACGGCTCTTGTTTTCTAGTCTCAATATCACTCATGAATGAAAAATTATGAACAAACTCATCACCTGGTTGAATGCTCATTTTCGAAAAGTCTAATGATCGCCTATCGACTCTCGCAGGAGTTCCAGTTTTAAAACGCATAATACGAATACCGGCCTCTCTTAACGAGTCTGTTAATTTTTCCGCAGCACGTTGACCACTAGGACCACCACTATAAGCTAACTCACCAATAATAATTTTTCCACCTAAATATGTACCAGTTGCCAGAACAATACTTTTACCATAATAGACTTCACCTGTTTCTACTTCGACCCCATATACACTATTATCTTTGACGAGAAGCTTCTCAATCATTAATTGTTTAACATCCAAATTGATCTGATTTTCAATTGTTTCCTTCATTGTTAATTGATATAATTTTCTATCTGCTTGTGCTCTAAGTGCATGTACCGCTGGTCCTTTACTCACATTTAACATTCGCATTTGCAAACTGGTTTTGTCTGTATTAATTCCCATTTCTCCGCCTAAAGCATCTAGTTCTCTAACCAAATGTCCTTTAGCTGGTCCACCTACTGACGGATTACATGGCATTAAAGCAATGTTGTCAAGATTAAGCGTAGCAAGTAAAGTTGTACACCCTATACGAGCTGCAGCCAAAGCAGCTTCACAACCTGAATGCCCTGAACCAATCACAATTACATCATAATGTCCCGCAATAAACAAAGTCGTTCACTCTCCTATTTTCCTATACAAAACTTCGTAAAAATCTGGTCAATAATATCTTCACCTACGGTATCACCTGTAATTTCCCCTAACTTTTCCCAAGCATCACGCAAATCGATCACAATACAATCTGGCGGCATCATTTGCTCAATCGTAAGCAAAGTTGCTACTAAATGTGATTTCGCGATTTCTAGCAAATTAGCCTGCCTAATAGTATTAATAAATGCTCCTTCTTTTTGCTCAACCTGTCCACTATATACCATGTCTAGAATCACTTGTTCTAGCTCTTGTAGTCCACTATTTTCCATGACTGATATTTTAATTACTTTTTGATGTGATATATAAGAATATACTTCCTCTACATCTAAAGCAATTGGTAGATCACTTTTATTAATAAGTACAACAGCCTCCCTCCCAGAAAGTAGCTGTAATACTTCTCTATCCTCTTCTGATAATGGTATAGAAGCATCAAGTAAAACCAATATTAAATCAGCTGTAGTCATAAAATTCCTTGCTTTTTCTACACCTATTTTTTCAACAATATCTTCTGTTTCACGAATGCCGGCTGTATCAATAATTTTTAGCGGTATACCACGAATATTGACAAACTCCTCAATACTATCGCGAGTTGTGCCCGGCACATCCGTTACAATGGCTCTTTTTTCTTTTAATAGTGCATTCAATAAACTAGACTTGCCAACATTAGGCTTGCCAATAATAACGGTTTCTAGCCCATCCCTTAGTATTCGTCCGGTTTCTTTTGTCGCCAATAAAACATTAATATCTGCCAACACTTCGTCAACTGCAATTTTAATTTCCTGAACTGTTAATTCCTCAATATCTTCTTCTGGAAAATCAATCGTTGCTTCCAGATTAGCGATCATTGCTAAAATTTTATCTCGCATTTCACGAATGCCTTCTGATAATGTACCTGATAAATGACCTACTGCCATACGTAAGGAGGCATCTGTCTTTGCTCTAATAATATCAATAACCGCTTCCGCTTGCGTTAAATCAATTCTACCATTCATAAAAGCTCTTTTCGTAAATTCACCAGGCTCAGCTAATCTTGCTCCATACCGAATCGTCAACTCTAAGATTTTTTTAAGTGGCACAACTCCACCATGACAATGAATTTCTACCACATCTTCTCTGGTATATGATCGTGGACTTCGCATAATCACGACCATAACTTCATCCACTGTTTTTTGATTTTCAGAATCGATAATATGTCCATATGCCATCTTCTGTGATGCAATATCTTCTATACTCTTAACTTTGATTCCTTTAAAAATTTTATCCACAATACCAATAGCTAAAGTACCACTGACACGAATAATACCAATACCACCCTCACCTGTCGCGGTTGCTACTGCACTAATCGTTTCCTCCACCAACATATTGCACTCTCCTTATTTATCCACAACTTACATTCTTTCGTCACTATTTTGACACTTTTTTAAAATAATAATCCTTATCTTAGTAGTAAAACCCAGTAATAAATAATTATTACTGGGTTTTACTATATAGATATCACTACATCTTCTTCATATCAATCGTCGTGTATGATTTATCTTTTTAAGGCAATCACAACTTTCCGATAAGGTTCTTCCCCTTCACTATATGTAACAACGCGTTGATCATTTTGTAAAGCCATATGAATAATCTTACGCTCATTAGAGCTCATCGGTTCTAATACTACCTTTTCTCCGCGTCGCCTTACATTATCCGCCAATCGATTCGCTAATCGATTTAATGCTTCCGTACGTCGCTGACGATAATCTTCTACATCAAGAATAATGCGCACTTTACTATCTGCATCACGATTTGCTGTCAAATTGGTCAAATACTGTAATGCATCTAATGTTTGACCATGCTTGCCTATTAATATTCCCAGATCGTTACCACGAATATTAAAGACTGTACAATCTTGCTGTGATACTTTCTCAATCTGTACTTCTAATTTCATCAAACTAAAAATTTCATCCAAAAAATCTTTAGCTACTTCCATCGGATCTATTGGTTTTACAGTCACTCGTACCTTTGCTAATTTACTGCCAATAAAACCAAGGAACCCTCTACTTGGCGCTTCTAACACTTCATAATCAATACGGTCCTCACTCACTCCGAGTTCACTCAAAGCTAAGGCTACCGCCTCTTCAATGGTTTTTCCAGTCATCTCCATAGAAGTCATCGTGTTAATGAGCCTCCCTTATTTTTGAGCTACGCCACGGTACATCCACCATTGTTGGACAATTTGAAAAATATTACTCACTACCCAATACAATACTAAACCTGCAGGAAAAGTAATACTAATATAACCAATAAACAGCGGCATAAAATTCATCATGATTTTAGCCTGTTGATTCATCTCAGTACTTGTCTGTCTTTGTTGAATATAAGTGGTAGCAGCTGATACTATCGGTAATATATACAGATTATCAGGCGCTGATAAATCAGCAATCCATAAAAAGCTTGGTAAATGAACATATTGGTAGTCACGAATCGCATAAAAAATCCCCATTAAAATAGGCATCTGAACTAATAACGGCAAACAACCTGCTAATGGATTGACACCAGAATCTTTATATAAAATCGCCATTTCTTTATTTAATTTTTCTGGATTGCCCTTATATTTTTCTTGCAATTCTTTCATCTTAGGCTGTAACTCTTGCATAGCCTTCATACCTTTAACTTGTTTAACAGTTAATGGGTATAGTATCAACTTTATGACCAATGTTAGCAAAATTATAGCTACACCATAATTCGCTATACCCATAGTGGCTGTTACACTATAAAAAAAAGTTACTAAGTCTTGCAAAACACCAACAGCCCAATCAAACAAAACCAAAATCTCACGTCCTCAATATTAATTTGGTCTAACCAAAATTAAAAATATTAATCTATTTCATCGTCAACTTAACCAATAACAAAGTTTTAAATATATTATATCTCAAACAGGATCATACCCTCCAGGGTGAAATGGATGACAACGCAGAATTCGACGTACTGCCATGCTCCCACCGTGTATGATCCCATACTTTTCAATTGCCTGTAATGCATACTCTGAACAAGTCGGCACAAAACGGCAAGTAGGCGGCTTAAGCGGTGAAATAAATAAACGATAAAATTTAATAATCAGTATAGCTATTTTTTTCATTACCAACTACCTACTTAACCAATATTTTTGCCTTATTACACAAATTTAAAAAAGCTCTCGTGACAGTCATACGATCAGATTTTACTGCAGCTTGTCTACCAACTACTATTAAATCAATACCTTCAATAATCTGGGACTGATTTAAACGATAAGACTCGCGTAATAAACGTTTTACACGATTGCGTACTACTGCTCCACCTAATTTTTTGCCTGCGGCAAATCCAATTCGACGTGCATTCGTATGATTAGGCAATACATAAAGTACAACCATTCGATTCGCATATGATTTTCCTGATCGATAAACAGCCTGAAAATTTTTATTTTTGTGTAACATTCCTTGTTTCGATAACTTATATATCACAGTTTATCATCCCGCCATATGGACAAAATAAGCCACTTTTAGGGAACCTATTATGCAGATAGTTTTCTTCTACCTCTAGCACGTCTTTTTTGGAGAACTAATCGGCCACCTCTAGTTTTCATACGTTCACGGAAGCCATGTGTTCTTTTTCTCCATAGTGTGTTTGGTTGATAAGTACGTTTCATTTATTTACACCTCCTTGCTTAAATACAAAAGCTTTCAAGTCAAAATATTTACATTTTAACTACTAAACATTATAGACCAGAAAAACCTCTAGTGTCAAGAAAATTGCTGTATTGGAATTTAGTACCTCTGTTGATAAATATGTATATATAATGACTTGTTTTGTAAAAACCTGTTGATAACTTATATAGTTTTTGTTAATATGGAACATATAAGTTATTTATTACTCTCTTTTTTGCACAAGTTATCTACATAATTTAAAAGTTATGCACGTAACTTAACCTTTATACACACTTTATCCACATCGGTTAGTAACTCTATTTTACTTTATAAATACAAGGCTGCGAAATATTTTTTATTTTGTGAGTGTATTTTTTTTTCGCTCAAATGATCGCTTTTCGATATAGTTATTAACATTTGTTGATAACTATGTGGATAACTACTTAGTTTTAAAATTTATTTTGTTGATTACTTTATTAAATTAGGTATAAAAAAACCTCTTAAAGCTAAAACTATTAGTTCTGTACTCTAATCTTTTTCCCCTAAGGTATACCTCCAGAAACCGAATTTATTATTATTTGTCAAAATAGAAAGGATTGAATGTATGGATACCCTACAAGCAACAATAGTATGGGAACAAGTTTTAAAAAAATTAGAACAAGAATTATCTAAACTAATGATTGATACTTGGCTTAGGCCAACCATCCCATTAAAGTTAACGGAAACGACTCTAGAAATCGGAACACCTAAGCAAATTATTAAAGAATGGTTAGAATCTAGATACCTCCCTATTATTCTATCTACTGTTCAATTTATTACGAATAAGCCTTTAGAAGTAATTTTTATTAATTTAGATGTCGAAGATCAAATTAGTAAAAATAAGGATAGTGAAGAACAAACAGCAAGTGCTATACAGGCAGAAGTATTAACCCCAGATCTGCTAGCACCTGAATTGATCCCTGAACCGCTTTTACAATTAGAAAACCCTATCGAAGAACCTAACGTAACGCCTCCTACTCCAACAACAAACATGCGAAATATAGCCCAATTACAAACATACAAACCATCTCAAGATTCTGAGCAAAAATTATCACTACAACTTACAACAGCAGATGAATCGATGGCAATATTAAATCCTAAATATATTTTTGAAACCTTTGTTATTGGTAATTCCAATCGCTTAGCTCATGCTGCCTCATTAGCTGTTGCAGAAGCACCAGCCAATGCTTATAATCCGTTTTTTATATATGGTGGCGTTGGTCTTGGCAAAACACATCTTATGCATGCCATTGGACACCGTATTTTGCAAAATCACCCAAAATTAAAATTACTATACATTTCTAGCGAAAAATTCACGAACGAATTAATTAACTCCATTCGTGATGGTAATCCAGAAAGCTTTCGGCAAAAATATCGTAATATTGATGTCTTATTAGTCGATGATATTCAATTTTTATCAAAAAAAGAACATACGCAAGAAGAATTTTTCCATACGTTTAATACACTTCATGAAGCAAATAAACAAATTATTATGTCTAGTGACCGTCCACCTCGTGAAATTCAAACGCTAGAAGATCGACTACGTTCCCGTTTTGAATGGGGACTTATTACCGATATTCAGCCTCCTGATTTAGAAACCAGAATTGCTATTTTACGAAAAAAAGCAATGATGGAACATCTAAACGTTCCAAATGATGTCATGGTCTATATTGCAAGTCGCATTGATAATAATATTCGGGAACTAGAAGGCGCTTTTATTCGGGTCATTGCGTATGCATCGCTAACAAATCAAACAGTAGATATTGATTTAGCAACAGAAGCCTTAAAAGATATTTTTCCACAAGGAAAGCCCAAGCAGATTACTGTTGAGTTAATACAAGAAATTATAGCTTCCTACTTTAAGCTAAAAGTTGATGAATTATTAGCTAAGAGACGTACGCGTAATGTATCCTATCCGCGACAAATTGCAATGTATCTAGCTCGTGAACTGACAGAAAATTCATTACCACGTCTCGGTGAAATGTTTGGCGGTCGTGATCATACTACTGTGATTCATGCCTATGAAAAAATAAGTCGTGAACGTAATGAAGATGTCAAATTAAATAATACAATCAAAGAACTAATTAAAAAAATTGAAAATACGTAGATTTTTATTCTCTTATTTACTACACAAACCGCTATTTTACTAACAAAAACCACTCTTCTTAGCGCAAATTATGTATAACCTTGTTAATAACCAAATAGTCTACTTGTAGACTATTTGTTATTAACTTATTTAGTGTAAAAAACTGTGGATTTGTGGATAAGTACCCTATCACTTACTGACATATTATTAACAAGCCTTTTTAATACTAAGCAAGGGGTTTTCGTACTTACTAACATATCTACAGGCCCTACTACTATTACGGCTATTTTTATTTAAAAAACTATTCTAGTATTAATATACCAACTGGAGGTCCCAATATGAAACTTTCCTGCACAAAAGATATGTTAAATCACGCAGTACAAACTGTACAAAAAGCAATTGCTACTAAAACACCAATGCCTATTTTGACAGGTATCTATTTATCCGCTTTTGATAATAAACTTGAATTACAAGCTACCAATTATGAAATTGGTATTAGTTGTACAATTGATGCTATTATTGACGAACCAGGTAATATCGTATTATCTGGACGTTATTTTCAAGAAATGGTTCGTAAATTACCAGGAGAAACGGTTGAAATTGCTTCTAGCCAAGAAGACAGAACGATTCAAATTACTTCTAATCAAGCACAATTTAATCTACTAAGTTTACCAGCTGAAGAATTTCCTGTATTAAACAGCCCTACAAGTGATACGATATTAACAATAAAAGATAATATTTTACGAGAATTGATCAAGAAAACAATTTTTGCCTGTGCTACTGATGAATCGAAACCTATTTTTACTGGTGGTTTATTAGAAGTAAATCAACACGAAATTACAATGGTTGCCACTAATACACATCGTATTGCTATTAAAAAAGATCATATTGGACATAATATTGATACGATTAAAATGATTATTCCTGCTAAAATTTTAACCGAGCTTGCACGTGTTATGATTTCTGAGATTCCTATGGATGTTATGATTTATTATCAAAAGAATCATGTGTCATTTGCTTTTGAAAATGTATATATCCTTTCTCGTCTAATAGAAGGGCAATTTCCCGACTATAATAAAGTAATTCCTCCTAGTTTTGCTACTACCATAACCATTAAAACAAATGATTTTATGGATGCAGTAGAAAGAGTATCACTATTAGCAAGAGATGCTGATTATAATATTATTAAATTGGCTTTTAAGAATGATTGTGTTATTATTACATCTAATAATCCAGATATCGGAAAAGCATGTGAAACCGTTGCAACGAATATGAAAGGCAACGAGATAGAGATTGCTTTCAATGCGAAATATGTAACTGATATCTTAAAAAATATTACAAGTGAGCATATGATTTTTTCACTCAATACCCCTCTAAGCCCAGCAAGTATCAGACCTACTGATGATGAAACGTATAATTATATCATTACACCTGTGAGGACAAATTAAATGGAAATAATAACAATATCGACAGAAACCATTCAATTGGATCAATTATTAAAATGGGCTGGCATTGTCGAAAGTGGTGGACAAGTTAAATTGTTTATAGAAGATGAATTAATCTTAGTAAATGGATTACAAGTGAATCAGCGACGTAAAAAAATTCACCCTGGAGATACCGTTGAAATTAAAGGTATTGGAACATGGAAAGTTGCAGCTGAATAAAAGGTGTCACAATGAAAGTTACTAAAATAGTATTAAATAATTTTCGTAATTATGTAAACCTTACGTTAGAATTCACCAATAATATTAATGTTTTTATTGGTGATAATGCACAAGGAAAAACTAATATTTTAGAATCTATTTATTATGGAGCTATGGGACGTTCTCATAGAACCAGTACGGATAGTGAACTCATTCGTTGGCAACAGAATAATGCGAGTATTAGTATTAATTTTTCTCGACTATCGATTGAAAATAGTTTATTATTTAAGTTTAGGACTGAGCAAAATAAAGAAATTATGGCCAATAATTATGCTATAAAACCCCGAGAATTAGTTGGATTATTGAACGTAGTATTATTTTCTCCTGAAGATCTAATGTTAATAAAAGGTATGCCTGCGATGCGTAGACGGTTTTTAGATATTGAAATATCTCAAGCGAGTCCTATTTATTATCAACAATTATTAAAGTATAATCGTATTGTTTCTCAACGTAATACCTTATTAAAAAAGATTAGAGAGAACAAAGAAAAGACGGATCTATTGGATGCTTGGGATCAACAATTAGCCAATATGGCAGCTCAAATCGTAAAGAAACGACAAATGGCAATAAAAAAATTAGCTATGTTAGCTAATTTGATGCATCGAAAAATTACAGATAATAAAGAAAGCTTAACTGTTATTTATCAAAAGCATGGTATTGATGAAGTATCAGAAGAAAATTTAATGGATGAATATAGTAATAAATTAGCTACAGTAAGACAAAATGATATTTGGCGTGGTAGTACGAGTATAGGACCTCATCGTGATGATTTAATTTTGTCAGTAAATGGTGTTAATTTGAAAACATTTGGTTCGCAAGGACAGCAACGTACTGGTGTATTAGCACTAAAGTTAGCTGAACTTGAATTTATAAAATCAGAAACTGGTGAATATCCGATTCTATTATTGGATGATGTAATGAGTGAGTTAGATGCTTCACGCCGTGAACATTTACTATCTTTTATTCGTGATCGTGTACAAACTTTCATTACAGCAACTGAAGAAAAATATTTTCCTAATGAAAAATTTGGGAAATATTTTCATGTAACGAATGGCACTATAGCGGAGTGATAGATATGGAAAAAATGGTAGATATATTACCAATAACCATTAAAAAACTGGGTATAGAGAAGAAATATAATGGCCAGTCGGTAATTCTACATTGGCAAAAAATCGTTGGCGATGATATCGCTATCCACGCATATCCAATAGTAGTACAAAGTGGTATACTAGTTGTTGGGGTTAATAATTCGGTATGGTGTCATCATTTATCTATGATGAAAGAAAATATAATAAAAAAAATAAATAGTTTTATTGGTGATAAATTAATTTTTGATATTAGATTTCAAGCTGGATACCTCTCTAAATACCAAAATCAAGAAAAAAATTCAGCCGAGTTACTACAGCGTCACAAATATCAATTAAATAAAATTAAATTAGATAAAGATGATATAGAATTTATTGAAACAACAGCAAATCATGTCAATGATAAATATTTGCGGCAAAAAATATTGCGTCTAATGCGCAAAGACTATGCTTTAAAAAAAATGAATCAACAAAATAGCTGGCATCAGTGTGCTAGTTGCACTATTTTATGTCCACCAGATCAAACTCATTGTAGTGTATGTAAACTGAATAAAAAACATAAAGTAATTCAAAGTATTATTAATACCCTGAAAGAAATTCCTTGGATACGTCACCATGAATTAAATGATCATATTGTTTGTACTGATGAAGAATTTCATCAGGCTAAATATACATTAGTAGCTTCTATTGGCAGAGATATTCAAGATGGTAATATAGATAAATTAAAAATAATGAGTTTTATTATGTTAACTACAGGAGCTAAAATAGAAGCAATCAATGATGCCATTATTAATAAAACGATAGATAGATTCAGGAGGAGAAAGTAATGTTTTTACATCTAGGCGCTGATATTGTGATTCCTTTGCGTGATGTTATTGCCATTACGGATTTTAAATCAGGAAAATCAGGTATTAATCAAGAATTTTTAGATAAAATGCAAGATAATAAGCAAGTTATTGATGTTTCCGAAAAAAATGCTAAAAGTTTTATAATTACTAATAAAATAGTATATTTATCAGCAATTTCATCATTAACACTAAAGAAAAGAGCTAATAATTTTATCCTTTCTAGTTATGCAAATTAAGTATAAATATACAAAATTTGCAGTTGATTTTAAGTTGGAGGTTAATAATGAGTATTGAGCAAGAGGAAAAAGAACAAGAAATACAAAATGAGATGCAAGAAATGGTGGTAGATGGAAATTATGGTGCTGCCCAAATACAAGTATTAGAAGGACTGGAAGCCGTTCGTAAACGTCCTGGAATGTATATTGGTAGTACTTCAGCGAGAGGATTGCATCATTTAGTTTATGAAGTTGTTGATAATAGTATAGATGAAGCATTAGCTGGACATTGTGATAGGGTAGATGTGACCATTTGTAATGATAATAGTATTATTGTTTGTGATAATGGACGTGGTATTCCGGTTGGTATGCATGAAACGGGTAAGCCGGCTGTTGAGGTTGTATTGACTATTTTGCATGCTGGTGGGAAATTTGGCGGTGGCGGTTATAAAGTTTCTGGTGGACTACATGGGGTAGGAATATCTGTCGTGAATGCCCTTAGCTCCTATTTAGAGGTAGAAGTGAAACAAGATGGTAAGATACATAATATCCGTTTTGAGCGTGGTAATACAGCTAGAAAATTGCAAGTGATTGGTGAAACACAGGAAACAGGAACGAAAGTTACATTTAAGCCTGATAGGGAAATTTTTGAAGAGACAGTATATAGTTTTGATACTTTAAAACAACGTTTGCGAGAATTAGCTTTTTTAAATAGAGGAATTACGATTACATTATCAGATCAGAGAACGGGTACGGAAAAAGCTTTTTTCTATGAAGGCGGAATCTGTTCTTTTGTTGAGCATCTAAATAAAAATAAAACGGCATTACATGTAGAACCGATTTATGTAATTGGTAAAAAAGATACGACAATTGTAGAAATTGCTTTGCAATATAACGATAGTTATGTAGAAAATATTTTTAGTTTTGTTAATAATATTAATACCCAAGAGGGTGGTACTCATCTTAGTGGATTTAAAATTTCTTTAACGCGCACAGTGAATGATTATGCTCGTAAATTAAATATATTAAAAGAAAATGATGAGAACTTAAGTGGTGAGGATGTAAGGGAAGGCTTAACAGCTGTTATTAGTATTAAGCTGGAAGAACCACAGTTTGAGGGACAAACAAAAACAAAGCTCGGAAATAGTGAAGTACGAGGCATTGTCGATAGCATTGTTTCCGATCGTTTAAGTGAATTTTTTGAAGAAAATCCGGCTGTTACAAAGAAAATAATTGAAAAATCCGTAATGTCTGCTCGTGCTCGTGATGCTGCTCGTAAGGCAAGGGAGTTAACAAGAAGAAAGAATGCTTTAGAGGTTAGTTCTCTGCCTGGTAAACTAGCAGATTGTACAATAAAAGATCCGATGCAGACTGAAATATATCTTGTTGAAGGTGATTCAGCAGGTGGTTCAGCAAAACAAGGACGTGATAGACTTTTCCAAGCCATTTTACCACTGAGAGGTAAAATACTTAATGTTGAAAAAGCTCGTCTAGATAAAATACTCAATAATGAAGAAATTCGTGTTATGATTACTGCTTTTGGTAATGGTATTGCGGAAGATTTTGATTTAGAAAAAAGTCGTTATGGGAAAATCATTATCATGACAGATGCGGATGTAGATGGTGCACATATTCGTACACTACTATTGACCTTTTTCTATCGTTATATGAAACCACTGATCGAGGCTGGCCGGATTTATATCGCACAACCACCGTTATATCTAGTTAAAAAAGGTCGCGAGAGTTGGTATTTATATAGTGATGATGAAATGAATAAATTACTAAATCGTATTGGACGAGAAAATATCAACGTACAACGTTATAAAGGCCTTGGAGAAATGAATCCGGATCAATTATGGGAAACAACTATGAATCCTGAAGGAAGAACTATTCTTCAAGTACAGCTATATGATGCGATGGCTGCCGATGATATGTTTTCTATCCTAATGGGCGATAAGGTAGAGCCTAGACGTAAATTTATTGAAGATAATGCTCATGATGTAAAGAATTTGGATATTTAATGATAAAGGCACAACATAGTAATATGTTGTGCCTTTATTATTAAATATCATGTTAGTGTATCGCTCGTTTTTTTATACGTCCTCCCATCACTTCATGTACGCCGCTGATGGTTACAAAAGCATTTGGGTCTATCTCATCAATGATAACTTTTAGTTTTACTATTTCTAAACGGGTAATGACCAAATATAAAACATTACGTTCTTCACCACTATATCCACCCTTACCGCTTAATATAGTGACTCCCCTACCTAAACGAGCCATTACTTTTTCTGCAATAATCTCTGAATCTTCCGATATAATCATCACCGATTTTGTTTCGTCTAAACCTTCAATGGTAATATCAATCATTTTAAAGGCAATAAAATATGCAATTAAGGAATACATTGCCTTATCCCAACCAAAAACAAGGCCAGCACTACTCAAGATAAAAAGATTAAAGAACATTACAATCTCACCTACTGAAAATCCAGTCTTTTTATCTAAAATAATGGCGATAATTTCAGTTCCATCTAAAGATCCGCCATAACGTATAATCAAACCTACTCCTATACCTAACGTAATACCGCCAAATACGGCAGCTAGTAGTAGATCTTCTGTCAATCCTGGTATAGGACGTAACACTGTAACCCAAATGGATAAGGAGGAAATTGAAAATAAAGTAGAAATAACAAATGTCTTTCCAATATGATTATACCCTAAGATAAGAAAAGGAATATTTAGAAAAAAAACAAATAATCCTAAAGGATAATGACTTAAATAACTTAACATAATTGAAATACCTACGACGCCACCATCAATGATATTATTGGGAATTAGAAAAATCTCAAGTCCAACAGCAGCTAAAATGGAGCCAATAAATAAAAATAGATACTTTATAAACATATTTTTAGAGTGATTTTTTTTAACCATTCTTACTCCTTTCAATTCTAATATTATATTTAAATTGTATAGTAATATGTAAAGAAGCACAACATATCAAAAAATATGTTGTGCTTCTTTACTTTTGGCATACTTATTTAAGGACAGCGCCTTTATTAGATGATGTAACTAATTTTGCATAGCGAGACAGGTATCCTTTTTTTACTTTTGGTTCAGGTTGAACCCATGCTGCGCGACGTTTATTTAACTCTTCATCGCTAATTTGTAATGTAATAGTACGATTTGGAATATTAATACTAATAATATCTCCATCATTTACGAAAGCAATTGGTCCGCCATCCATAGCTTCAGGAGATACATGACCAATACATGCGCCACGAGTAGCACCGCTAAAACGACCATCAGTGAGAAGTGCTACTTTTAAACCCATACCAGTAATAATAGCGGTAGGATTTAGCATTTCTTTCATACCTGGACCACCTTTAGGTCCTTCATAACGAATCACAACCACTTCGCCATGAATGATTTTTTTAGCTAATAAAGCATCGATTACATCTTCTTCCGAATCAAAAACATGGGCTGGTCCTTCAAATACCAGCATATCATCTTCTACAGCACTTTCTTTAACAATACAATTATCAGGCGCAAGGTTTCCTGATAAAATCGCAATACCACCGGTCTTACGATATGGGTTATCAGTCGAGTGAATTACGTCAGGTCTAGAAATAGTAGCATGTTTAATCCTTTCTGACATAGGACCAGTGACTGTTAAAGCATCGGTATGAATAATACCCTTAGTTGAAAGTTCTTTTATAACAGCAGTGATTCCACCAGCCTCATTTAAATCTTGCATATGGTGTGTACCACCTGGACTAAGTTTTGTGATATATGGTGTTTTCAAACTGATCTCACCAAATAGTGATAATGGCAATTCCACTTCTGCTTCATTTGCAATCGCTAATAAATGAAGAACTGTATTGGATGAACCACCAATCCCCATATCTACAGTAATTGCATTTTCAAAAGCCTTGCGAGTCATAATATCTCTTGGTTTGATATCTTTTTTTACTAAATCAAGAATGACAGAACCAGCTTGTTTGGCAAGTTTTTTACGTGCTCCCAAATAGGCAGCGGGAATCGTTCCATTACCAGGAAGACCCATACCTAATGCTTCAGTAAGGCAGTTCATAGAATTAGCAGTAAAAAGTCCAGCACAAGAGCCACAACTAGCGCAAGCAGCTTGTTCCATATTATCAAGTTCAGTAGCGTCTATTTGCCCACTTTCATATTTTCCGGCTGCTTCAAACATAGTACTTACACTAATATCTTTCGCTTCATATCGACCTGCAAGCATAGGACCGCCACTGACAACGACACAAGGAATATTCAGTCTAGCTGCCGCCATAAGCATTCCAGGAACAACTTTATCACAATTGGGAATGAGGACTAGACCATCAAAGGCATGAGCTCCAGCTACTGCTTCAATGGAATCTGCAATCAGTTCGCGACTAGCCAATGAAAAATTCATACCTTTATGCCCCATCGCAATCCCGTCACAGACACCAATAGCAGGAAACTCCATAGGCGTTCCTCCTGCTGAAGCCACTCCGAGTTTTGCGGCTTGGGCAATATCTCTCAGGTGAATATGCCCTGGGATAATTTCATTAAAGGAATTTACAATACCAATTAATGGTTTATCAAGATCTTCTGGTGTATAGCCCATAGCGTAAAATAAAGAGCGGTGGGCAGTTTTCGTTGATCCTTTTTTTACAATATCACTGCGCATAAAAAAAATCCTCCTTAAATATAGGTATAATAAATCTCCTAGACTATAAGGAGCAAGATATGATTCGCTCTCGCTACCAATATTACAGCCCAGGAGGATTTGAAAAAATATGGATAGCTACAATATTATAATTATATTTCATTTTAATAGATTGTCAAGGAAAGAAAAGTTCATAATAACAAACAAATGTTCTTGAAAATTTGTAGATAAGTATTAAGGAGTGGTATAATGCTGTTGAGAATAAATGAAAAGAAATTAGGTGGTAGCGATTGTCTAAAAAAACAATTAGAAAGTCAGTGGACAGTAATAAAAAAAATGATATCAATCCACGACTTATTTCTGAAATAGTGGGTATATTTCTCTTAACAGTAGGCAGTATCTCTATATTTAGTTTATTAGAATTTAATACTGGTACAGTGGGGTTATATATAGCTAAATTTTTACAATATTCTTTTGGTTTAGGGGCCATTGTGATACCACTATTGATGATTATCATTGGTATATTTTATATAACAAAAGATCATGGAATTATTTATACTGTTCGTTTTTGGGGACTAGCTTTATTATATATTTCATTATTAGCATTACTACATCATTTTTTAATTGATGAAAATAAGGAAATATTGCCGGAAAGTTTAACGCATGGTGGTGGTCTAATTGGTGGGATGTTGTTATTTATATTACGTAAATTTTTAGGGTTTTATGGAAGTTTAATATTTTTATTAGCTTCTTCTTTATCTGGTATTTTAATTGTTACAACTTGGTCGTTATATCAGACGGTTGTAACGGCAAGAAACCAGGCACAACAAGGATTAACGACAGCCTATGAGCAATTTGAAAAGGTTGGGAAGATATATAATCATGAGAAAGATAGACGCTTTGCTAAAAAAGCATTGCAAGAAGAGAAAACAAAAACAATAGTGCCATCGTCAGCGGAAGAAACAGTAGGTGTTTCGGATAGTCCTCTTATAGAAAAATTATTAGAACAATCTGTTTTGCAAGAAAGAATGGAATCTATATCTGATAAGAAAATAGAGGAAAATAGTGATAGGACGAAAGAAGCTACAATTGAAAATAAAACGAAACAACATGTAAAAAGTAAAGAGCCTGATGATGGTTCTATATTACAACCAGACAAATCCGAAGTAATCGGTTATGTATTACCGCCATTATCATTATTAAAAAAATCAATAGCACCAACAGATGGTAAGTTAGTTAAGGAAGTAGCAAATAATGCAAAAATCCTTGAACAAACATTAGAAAATTTTAATGTTAAAGTTAAAATTACAAATATTAGCCAAGGACCTACTGTTACTCGGTATGAGTTGGAACCAGCTCCCGGTGTTAAGGTTAGTAAAATTGTGAATTTAGCGGATGATATTGCATTAAGTTTAGCTGCATCGGGGGTACGTATTGAAGCACCTATTCCAGGTAAGGCAGCAATTGGTATAGAGGTCCCTAATAAAGTAACATTGAGTGTACCTTTACGTGATGTGTTAGAAAGTGACGAGTTTTTACAATCATCATCAAGATTAGTGGTAGCCTTAGGTAAGGATATTGCTGGTAAGGCGATTACTGCTGATTTAGGGAAAATGCCTCATTTATTAGTAGCCGGTTCTACTGGTTCCGGTAAAAGTGTATGTATTAATACATTGTTGACGAGTATTTTATTTAAAGCATCACCACAAGAAGTACGACTCATATTAATTGACCCTAAAGTCGTGGAATTAACAAGCTATAATGGGCTTCCTCATTTACTGACACCAGTAGTAACAGATGCAAAGAAAGCGGCCTCTGCTCTAAGGTGGGCTGTACAAGAGATGGAGCGCCGATATGAGATGTTTGCAGCTGGCGGGGTACGAGATATTGGTAGATATAATGAAATGATTGATCAGTTTCCAACGGGAGAAGGTTCAAATGGCGAAAAAATACCATATATTATGATTATTATTGATGAATTAGCCGATTTAATGATGCTTTCACCAGTTGATGTAGAAGATGCGATTATTCGTTTAGCACAAAAAGCAAGGGCATCTGGTATTCATATGGTACTTGCTACGCAAAGACCATCTGTTGATGTCATCACAGGTTTAATTAAGGCAAATGTGCCATCAAGAATTTCCTTTGCCGTATCTTCACAAATCGATTCTAGAACCATTCTTGATATGGCCGGTGCTGAAAAATTATTAGGAAAAGGCGATATGTTATTTTATCCGATTGGTATGTCAAAGCCACTTCGTGTGCAAGGGGCATTCATTGCTGATGGTGAAGTAGAACAATTGACGGAGTATATCAAAAAACAAGTAGAGCCGCCTGAATATACAGAAGAAATTACGACTTGTGAAGGATCGAGTAAAGAAGAAAAAAAACAAAATGAGTTTGAAGATGAATTATTTGAAGAAGCCATAAGGATGATTATGGAAACAAATCAAGCATCAGCTTCCATGTTACAACGTAAGTTTCGTATAGGTTATACGAGGGCATCTAGATTAATTGATACAATGGAAGAACTTAAAATTATTGGCCCAAATGTCGGCAGTAAATCTCGTGATATTATTATGACGTATGATCAAGTATATGAACGGTATCTGACTACAACATCTCAAAGTAGTAATCAAGATGAGAAAGAGAAGGAAGAGATAGTGTGAGTTTTTGTTAGGAAAATATAAATATATGCCAGAGAAACCTATAAGAAAAAGACTTGGGTTACCCAAGTCTTTTTCTTATACAATATAACCATATATTGAATCAACTGATTTTATTAGAGTTTACATGTAATACCGAAATGACTACAAACAAATTTAATCCATTCTTTGGTTGCATAAGATAAGTATCGATCTTTTCTCCAGATAATACCCAATTGCCAATGAAGCATTGGCTCAGCTATTGGAATCATCTTAATGCGTTCTGGATTAAGACTCATACAAATTGTTCTTGGTAATAATGCAATACCAAAATTAATTGCAACCATTTCAGCGATAAAATCCCAATGAGAACTTTTGAATACAATATTAGGGCTAAATCCATTTTCAATACATTTATTAATGATCCGATCATGAAGAGTAAAACTTTCTTTGAAAAAGATAAAATCTTCATTTTTTAATTGACTCAGTTTAATAATTGATTGTTTAGCTAATGGGTGTTCCGGATGAGTAATTAACATTAAAGGCTCATCCATAAAAGGAACAGTTTCAAATAGTGTATTATCAACAGGTAACATTACAACACCTATATCTAGGCTACCATCATCAATACCTATGTGTACTTTTTGTGAACCTACTTCCAGTAGATTCAGTGAAATTTTTGGATAGGAGGTCGTAAATTGAGAAATTATTTCTGGAAAAAATCTAGCACCTATCATTGGTGGTAAACCGATTGTAATCGTACCTTTTTTAGAATTAATAACATCAGCTAATTCAGATGTTAAATTTTCAAAAGAGTTTACAATTTGTTGCGATTGATTCAATAAGGCTTGACCGGCATCTGTTAATTCAATCTGCTTAGCAGAACGGTGAAATAATATTACATCTAACTCTTCTTCCAATAGTTTAATCATTTTACTAATTGATGGTTGTGTTATATGTAATGCATTGGCAGCTTTAGTAAAACTACGATGCTGGGCTACTTCGATAAAGTATATAAGATGGCGAATGTCCATAAGTGCTAAATCCTTTCAACTGATTATTTTTATAATATATGAATATTATAAATCATTTTAGCTATATATGATAGATAAGGATAGTTTAATATAAAAGTAATGCGACACTATGATATAATAAATATAGATTTGTTAAATAGAGAGTGGGTAGCATCAGCAAGATGTAATCTCACTCTTTATTATTTGTTTGGAGGAATAATGGAAAATATAAGTATTGATATCATTTTATTTTTAGTTTTTAGCGGTTTTATCGCAGCATTTATTGATTCAGTAGTTGGGGGTGGTGGGCTTATTTCTGTACCTGCATTATTACTTACGGGAATATCACCAACTATGGTATTGGGAACTAATAAAATATCTAGTGTTATGGGAAGTCTTACTAGTAGTATATCATTTCTAAAATCAGGGAAAATTGATATTCATTTAATTAAATTTTTATTTCCTCTTTCATTTATTGGCTCGGTCTTAGGTGCTATTACAGTACAACAGATTCCTTCTCACTTTTTAAAGCCACTAGTAGTCATTATGCTAATTATTGTTACCATTTATACTTTTACAAAAAAAGAATGGGGTAATACCTCAACATATCAGGGAATGAATAAAAAGAAAATGTATTTAAGTGGTCTTATTGCTTTTTTTATTGGTTTTTATGATGGATTTTTTGGACCAGGTGCAGGTTCGTTTTTTATTTTCTCTTTTTTAATGATTGGTTTTGATTTTGTTATAGCAGCTGGAAACTCAAAAGCCCTTAATTTTGCTAGTAATATTGCTGCTAGTTTGACATTTATCTATTTCGGATCAGTAAATTATTACTATGCTGTTCCTATGGGATTATCAATGATTGTTGGTGCTTTAGTCGGGTCTAAATTGGCCATAAGAAAAGGAGCAGCGTATATTAGGCCTTTATTTTTATTTATGTCGGTATTGTTAATTAGTAAGCAAATATGGGAATTTTTACACTAAAATAGTTTATTTATATATTGGTTATATTTTATCCGATAGTTGGAGAAAATATTATATAATAGTTAATTTTACCATAACCTAATAAAACCTAATAGAATTAAAATAAGACCGGGTAAATAAGGAATGTGTCTTTTAAATTTTGAAGAGAAGAAACGATTAGAAAGATAGATACCTGCATAAATCACTATGATTTGAATGAACCCCATAGTCATTGGTGTATAAAGTGGCAAAGCCTCCATTAAGCTAGCAGCAAAGGTTGCAATCATATTATCTATGCCTAGAGCTAAACCTAAAAGTAACGATTCTAATGCATTAATACGTTTGGAATGATCAACATCAGCGATTTCTGCATTTGCCATAATATTAATGACTAAGCGGCCAACTGAGATTGTTACTTTAGGGGTGGTCATTGTTCCGTCAGAAATATAACTCTTACTTTCCTTAGTGAGATATTCTTGAAAGAGGCTGAATAAACCGATTATAATTAATAAAAAGGCTCCGATTAATACAGCTAGTTGTGTATTAATCAATGTTCCAAGTAAATAAGCGCTCTCCATAGCTATTGCTGTGCAAAGGATAGTAGTCATACAAATAATGGACAATGAAGTGATTGGAATATGAATATTTTTTAATCCGTATGCAATTCCAGCAATAAAACCATCAATACTTACGGCAAATCCTAATAGTAAAATATAATAAAAACTCATGTATCTTAGCCTCCTATGGGTGAAATATTAGAAATATGCCTTACTTACGATATGGAATCAGTTGATTTTTAGTGACAATGAAGTATTTAGATTATTAATAGAGTATTTAAAAGATTTTTTTCATATATAAGGAATTTATATGTTATAATAAATAATTAGTAATCAAATGATGTCAATTACAATAGTGATCTTGCACTGGATCATAAATCTAAGACATCATTGATACATGAGCTAAGGTATTATCACAATGATTACATTGTATTTTTGAGGTGAGAATGTGGATTTTGGGTTAGGTAAAGTATTACCAAAGAATATTGAAGAAGAAATGAAAAATTCGTATATTGATTATGCCATGAGTGTTATTGTTATGAGGGCATTGCCTGATGTACGGGATGGATTAAAACCAGTTCATCGCCGTATTTTATATGCAATGCATGAAGCTGGAATGGCATCAAATAAACCATATAAAAAGTCAGCACGTATTGTCGGTGAAGTTCTTGGTAAATATCATCCTCATGGTGATAGTTCAGTATATGATGCGATTGTACGATTGGCACAAAATTTCTCTACCAGATATTTAATGGTAGATGGACATGGTAATTTTGGTTCTGTAGATGGTGATTCAGCTGCAGCTATGCGTTATACTGAAGTTCGAATGTCTAAAATAGCAGAATCAATGCTTGATGATATTGAGAAAAATACAGTTGATTTTAGACCTAACTATGATGAATCATTAGAGGAACCGAAAGTACTTCCAGCGAAGGTTCCTAATTTACTAGTAAATGGTTCATCAGGAATTGCAGTAGGTATGGCTACTAATATACCTCCTCATAATATGCGGGAAGTTATTGATGGCACCATTATGATGATTGATAATCCTGAGGTAACAATTCCAGAATTAATGACCGTGATTAAAGGACCAGATTTTCCTACAGGTGCCTTGATTTTAGGATATGAAGGTATTCGGTCTGCATACACCACTGGACGTGGTGTAGTAAAGATGCGTGCGCAAGTTCGGATTGATAAAATGGCCAATGGGAAACCGCGGATTATTGTGACGGAAATTCCTTATCAAGTCAATAAAGCAAGACTAATTGAAAAAATTGCTGAAATTAGTAGAGATAAGATTGTCGATGGCATCACTGATCTTAGAGATGAGAGCGATCGTAAGGGTATGCGTATTGTAATTGAACTAAGACGGGATACAAATGCAGAAGTTATTTTAAATCAGTTATATAAACATACACAATTGCAGGATTCTTTTGGTATTAATATGTTGGCATTAGTAGACTCAAAACCTCAAACACTTAATTTGCGAGAAATACTGTACTATTACATTGAACATCAAAAAGAAGTGATTGTACGTCGGACAAATTATGAATTAGCAAAAGCTAAGGCTAGAGCACATATTTTGGAAGGTTTAAAAATAGCTCTTGATCATATAGATGCAGTTATTGCAGCGATTCGTCAGTCAAAGACTGTGGAAATTGCTCGTACAGCCCTAATTGATGGTTTTAATTTAAGTGAGAAACAGGCTCAGGCTATTCTAGATTTGCGTCTACAACGATTGACAGGTCTAGAAAGAGAGAAAATTGAGAATGAATATAAAGATATACTAGCTCTAATTGAGTGGTTAGAATCGGTATTAATGGATGATCAAAAAGTGTTAAATATCATAAAAGAAGAATTACTAGAAGTCAGAAAGCGTTTTGGGGATGATCGACGTACGATTATCACGATGGATACATCGAATATGGAAGTAGGCGATTTAATTGCTGAAGAAGATATCGTATTAACGCTTACTCATTCTAGCTATATTAAACGTCTGCCTGTTGATACATATCGCAATCAAAAACGGGGTGGTCGTGGCGTAGCTGGTATGGGTACTAAAGAAGAAGACTTTGTAGAGCATTTATTTGTAACGACTACACATCATAATATATTGTTCTTTACAAATAGAGGGCGGGTGTATCGGCTTAAGGGGTATGAAATACCTGAGGCTAGTAGAACATCAAAAGGCACATCGATTGTCAATCTTTTACCACTGGAAGGGAAAGAGAGAATCACAGCCGTTATTCCTATTAAAGAATTTTCTAATACACGATATTTATTTATGGCAACTGAAAAAGGTATCGTAAAGAAAACGGAGTTAATGGAATTCAATACAGCGAGAAAAACAGGATTAATTGCTATTTCTCTAGATGAAGATGATGATCTAATTGGTGTTAAATTAACAAATGGTGAGCAGCACATTCTGATGGGTACACGCGATGGGTTCGCTATATATTTCCCAGAAACCGATGTTCGTCATATGGGACGTACCGCACGTGGTGTAAAGGGAATTAACCTACATGCAAATGATGATGTTGTTGGTATGGATACGTTGAAAAACGATGGTGAAGTATTAACAGTGTCAGAAGAAGGTTATGGTAAGCGTACACCTGTTTCTGAATATCGAGATCAAAAACGTGGTGGCAAAGGGGTTATTAATCTCAAAGTAACAGAGAAAACAGGTAGGGTCGTAGGTATTAAAGTAGTACGGCCAGGTCAAGAACTGATGCTCATTAGTAGCGATGGTATTGTGATTCGTATTGATATTGATGAAATTTCAATTATTAGTCGCAATACACAAGGTGTAAAATTAATGAGAACTGGTGATAATGATAAAGTGGTAGCGTTGGCTGCTGTAGAAAAAAAGACAGATACAGATTAAGTAACATTAAGAAAAGACTTGGTTTCGACCAAGTCCTCAGACGAAGGTCGAAACCTTAGTCGCTCTTACTTGGAATCGAGAAAGGTTATACTTTCTGATTCCGTAAAAAATACAGGCTGGTATAAAAACCAACCTGTATTTTTTTTGTAATATATTATTTAGTCATCTTATATTCTTTTAATCGAAGTTTAAATGCATCAAGCGTTTTTTCATCTTCATCCATAATATAAATTCGGCCAGGCTGGCCATTTTTATCATAATCAATACCACTCCACCAGATAGCTACTTTAATGTTATTAAATTGTTTAATGTTATCAAACATAGAGTGAATCCATTTTACTTTATCTCCACCTACCGAATTTGAGCCAAATTCAGTAATCATAAATGGTTTAGAGAATAGCATACTATATTCGTTATATAAGGGAAGATATATTTCATTAAAATTTCTCCAATTTTCTCCAGGAAAATAAGTACCGGTATTATAGCCCGTCATTCCAATTACGTCAACATATTGATCTCCTGGATAATATGCCATATAATGATTCCATTTAAAGTTAGGCCTGGAAACATCATGAGGATTCCATACCCAAATCACATTATTGACATCGTTTTCTACAAAAATAGTGTGAATATAAATCCATAACGCTTTATAGAGCTCAGCATCTTTCGATGAATAATAGGCTGAGTACCAACACCAGTCACCATTCATTTCATTATTCAGGCGAAAGAGTACGGGATGACCAAAAGACTTTAGTTGTTTGGCATAGTTATGTAAATAATCATCATATTGCCCATCTAAGATGTCATAAATGAGACTAGAGTTTTGAGTATTAGGTAATCCAGGACGAACTGTTTGTAGAGTAAGTTCTACAAATTTATTATGATCATACCCCTTTTGCAGTCCATTTAATGGCAGTCCTTCATCAAGCGTTTGATAGCGGATAATAAAGGAAAAATTAGAATTCACTTTATCTTCTAAGGTATCCAAATTATCCATTGTCTCAGGGGCAGAAGGTTCAAAGACACCCCATTGCAGTGGACTAGTTGGTGAAAAATATTTATGCCAAAGATCTTTTGTTTCTTGATTCATTTGTGTCAAAGAATGTTGTTCTAGTCGATTAAATTGGCTTATCCCTTGTCTATCAAAATAATTAAAACTTCTAATGATATCTAATTCATTTTCAATAGTTTGAGTAGATTTAATAAAAATGGTATAGACTTCATTATTATTTTTAACAATTTCCGCACTAACATAGTGATTTTTGTCATTTGGAATTCGAGATAATTGCCGCCTTGTCCATTTTAATAAATGCACCTTATTATTGTTGATCGAGAGTGTCTCATCTTGTTCAAGATTATGGTATTTGGTATTATTAATAAAGCGGTTGCCATAATATATATAGTCATTGCTATTTGATAGGGTATTATTGAAATTATCATAATATACTTCAATTGTTGTTTGATCATTTGAGAATACTGTACGAACTGGTGATAGTGAGACATCAGTTGTCATAGAGACAGGGTAATTCATACTATAACCATTTGCATAATCAGTATAACGGTTGAACCAAGTGTTATAAGCTTCTATTGTTTTAAAATCATCATTATCCTGTCGATTGTCATCCATAGTGACAATTCCGTTACGTATATAAGTTACTTCACTGGCTACTGTAGTCGTAGTAAACATAGATAAATGAATTGTTATCATTGTTAATAAGATAATAGCTTTTTTTAAAAGTACAGTTATCATCAGTTACCTCGCATATAAATTTATTAACTCAAACTTCGCACATCAATAAACTCTATGCACCTTGAAAATTCAATAATTGGCGTTATTTAAATAGCAATATTTTAGGCTATTTGGCGTAGACTCACCGAAAATGTTCGCGGCAAATTTGCTAA
>Ga0074193_1000441_pt1 | contig 70727 bp, 69 predicted proteins | sample EPASupsiteHSE605_FD_64523 | JGI IMG/M metagenome (GOLD analysis project Ga0074193, IMG submission 64523) | Bioremediated contaminated groundwater from EPA Superfund site, New Mexico - Sample HSE6-05 | ecosystem: Environmental > Aquatic > Deep subsurface > Groundwater > Contaminated ...
TCAGAGAGTAGCTGAAACGATTCAGCAGACGCAGGCCATCGCTAAAATAGTCGAAACGCACCCCGACCTTGACTACACCAGCGCCACCAGCATGGTGCTTATGGACGGCCTCATGCGGAGAATCAGTTCCGCCGAGGAAGAATTTGAGGTTATGCCGCTCGACAAGGCCGGACGCCTTGTCACCTCCCTGCAGCGGAACGCCATTTATGAAAAGCGTACCAAGCAGGATATGAAGAAAAAGATGGAGCTCGCCTTCGAAGAGCTAGAGACAGAGCTCATGGCAGCCATCAAGCAGCACCCCGAGCTTGCCGCCGATCTTCGCAGCGTGCTGGCCCGCGCCAAGGAGAAGGTGCTCACCGATGAAGATTAACATCGACGAATATCTTGAAAGCCTCGACCAGCAGGAAGACCGCGAGGCGGTCGCAAATCGGGAATACCAGCAGCAGCTTTTTGAGAAGTATGTCGCCAGCGACGTCAACTTCCCCGAGCTCCGGTCGCAACTCCTGAAGGATTACAAGGACGGCGCATCACTCACAGGGCCAAAGGGCCTGCGGCGCAGGCTCGGAGCTTTTGACCTCGAATATTTCGGGCGGGCCTATCTCCCCCACTATTTCGTCAGAGAGTCTCCGGAGTTCCATGCAGAGCTTGACAGGATATGGCGCGAAGGCGTCATGAAGAGCGTCGACCCGAACGCCGACGCAAAGAAGATTGACCAAAGCGAAGGCTGCCGCCGAGCAATCGAGGCGCCCCGTGGTCACGCGAAGAGCACGACCTTTACTTTCAAGGACAGCATCCACGCCGCCGTCTACGCCTACAAGCATTATGAGATCATCCTCTCCGACAGCTCGGAGCAAGCCGAGGGCTTCCTCTCGGATATCAAAACCGAGCTCGAAGAGAACACGGCGTTCAAAGAGGACTTCGGAAATCTGAAGGGCAGCGTCTGGAAAGCATCAGTCATCCTGCTCGCCAACGGTTCCAAGATTGAAGCGCTCGGAGCAGGCAAGAAAATTCGCGGACGCCGCCACAAGCAATGGCGTCCCGACCTTATCCTCTGCGACGATCTCGAGAACGACGAGAACGTCAACACACCCGACCAGCGCAAGAAGCTGCGCAACTGGTTTTACAAGGCCGTGTCGAAGGCGGGCGACACATATACGGATATCGTGTATATCGGAACGCTCCTCCACTTCGACGCGCTGCTCGCCAACGTCGCAAACAACCCGAGCTATAAGACGGTCAAATATCGCGGCGTCATCAGCTTCGCAAAGAACACCGCGCTCTGGGACGCGTGGGAGGCAATCTTCACCGACCTCGCGAACGAGGCCCGGCAGGAAGACGCCCGTGAGTTCTTCGAGCAGAACAGAGAAGCGATGCTCGAAGGGACGGCTGTTCTCTGGGAACAGAAGCTCAGTTACTACGACCTCATGGTTATCCGGATATCTGAGGGCGAGGCTTCCTTCAACTCTGAAATCCAGAATGACCCAATTGACCCCGAGAGCTGTACATTCCAAGAGGAGTGGTTTGACTTCTACGATGACGACGGGAAGACGGTTCCAGACTTCTCAGAACCGAAGTTCATCTTCATCGGCGCGAACGACCCGTCCCTCGGCAAGAACAAGAAGTCGGATACCTCTTCAATCTTCGCGCTGGCAAAGGACCTTCAGACCGGCTATATGTATGTCGTCATCGCTGACATCGAAAAGCGCAAGCCCGATCAAATCATCGAGGACGCCATTGAGGACAGCCGCCGCCTGAAGCGTGACTATAAGAAGCCCTACTATAAGTTCGGCGTCGAGACGGTTCAGTTCCAGTATTACTTCAAGGACGTCATGGTACAGAAGTCCGCCGAGGTCGGAGAGTACCTCCCGATTGAGGAAATCAACAGCACCCAGAACAAGGACGCCCGCATCCAGTCTCTGCAGCCATATGTGAAAAACGGCTACATCAAGTTCTCCAAGAAACACAAAACCCTTCTGAAACAGATGACCGAGTACCCGATGGGCAAGAACGACGACGGCCCGGACGGTCTGCAGATGGCCGTCAAGCTGGCGCTCGACGTCAAGGTCGGCACGAAGGTCGACTACAAATCAGTTCTCTCCCGCGCTCTCGGATTCAAGCGCGGAACCTATTAACGCGAATCGGCACAAAGGGAGTCTTCAACATTAACAGTTCATCAATTAGAGAAGTGATCCACGGCGACAGTCTCAGCGTTTTAAGGCAGATGCAGGACGAAAGCGTGGACGCGATAATTACCGACCCGCCGTATGGCATCGACTATCAGAGCAAAGCGCGGAACATCCGGATGGCGAAAATCCAGAACGACAAAGCCCCGTTTATCTGGTGGCTATATGACGCGTTCAGGATTCTAAAGCCGGAGGGCAGCCTAATCTGCTTCACCAGATGGGACGTCCAACAGACGTTTATCGACGCGATGCACATCGCCGGGTTCACCGTCAAGTCAGAGGTCATCTGGTACAAGATGGCCCACGGCGCTGGCGACTGCAAGGCGCAGTTCGCACCGGCCCACGAAAACATACTCTTCGCAACAAAGGGCAAGTTCCAGTTTCCCGGCAAGCGTCCGACCGATGTCGTGCAGCATATGAAGGTGAACAGCAGCAAGCTCGTACATCCGAATGAAAAGCCCGTCGCGCTGCTTGAAGACCTCATCACCTCAGTGACAAAGCCGGGAGATCTCATTTGTGACCCGTTTGCAGGGAGCGGCCCCACCGCCGTCGCCGCCGAAAAGACGGGCCGCCAGTACATCGTGATTGAGATTGAAGCCACCCACTGCGATACAATTAACAACCGCCTCGTGGAGGTCAGAAAGGAGGAAGCTCATATTGGCAAGAGTATCAGTCGTTCCGTCAGCTCAGAACCGCAAGCCTCCGACGCCCCTGAAGAGGCCCGATGTGTCGGAAATCGCAGTCGCTCAGGTAACGGATAAATACAGCGAGTATCCATCAAACGGACTGACGCCCATAAAGCTCGCGGAAATATTCAAGGAAGCCGACGTCGGCGATGTCATGCGGCAGATGGAGCTGTTCGAGGAGATGGAGGAAAAAGACCCTCACCTCTTCAGCCAGCTTCAGACGCGCAAGAATGCCGTCACCGGGCTCGACTATGAAATCATCCCATTCGACCCCGACGACCCCCGTGACAAGGAAATAGCGAAGTTCGTCGAGGATCAGATTAACGCCGTTGAAAATTTTGAGGATATTGAGATAGATCTCCTTGACGCAATCGGCAAGGGCTTCGCGGTTTCAGAAATACTTTGGGGCTACGACGACGGGCACGTTGTCATTGAGGATATCCGCTCGCGGCATCAAAAGCGGTTCTTCTGGGACGTCGACGACAAGTTCAAATGCCGGACGCAGGAACATCCGGAAGGCATAGAGCTCCCGGAGAACAAGTTCATCCTGCACCGTTACAAAGCCCGAAGCGGGCACCCATCGCGGGCGGGAGTACTCCGCGTCGTTGCATGGATGTATCTGTTCAAGAACTACGACGTCAAGGACTGGATCAGCTTCGCTGAAATCTATGGTCTGCCCCTCCGGCTCGGCAAGTATGCGCCGGGAGCAAGCGAGGATGACAAACGGTCGCTGATGCAGGCGCTCATCCAGATCGGCGCGGACGCTGCGGGCATCATCCCGGACGGAACGTCAATTGACTTCATCACCACCGATAAAACCTCCAGCACCGATCTGTACGAAAAGCTCGCCCGTTACTGCGACGAGCAGATCAGCAAGGCGGTTCTGGGCCAGACCCTTACATCAGACTCCGGAGGCGGCAGCTTCGCACAGTCAAAGACTCATAATGAAGTTAGGCACGACCTTACCGTCGCGGACTGCAAAGCTCTGGCAGCCACGCTCCGGCGATTCCTAATTAAGCCTCTGGTGCTCTTCAATTTCGGCGAAGACAAGCGAATCCCGTACATCAGATACGACTGCGAGGAAGCGGAAGACCTTCAGCAGACCGCGACCATCGTCGGCACCTTGATTGAAAAGACAGGACTCAAGATACCTACAGCCTACCTCTATAAGAAGTTCTCTATACCAAAGCCGGAAGCAGGCGAAGAAATAGCTGCTCCTTCTTACGGCAGTGCAATGGCTACGGGGCTTCCACTAAAGTCTCGCTATCGTGAGCTGCTCGCCCTCAAGGATGGCGTCGGCTCCGGTCCTGGCTCCCAGCAACACATTGACCAAATGGCGACGGCTGCCACGGGCAAGAGCGCGGAAGCGTTCAGAAAAGCGTTCGACCCGGTTCTCAAAATGATTGAGAAAACCGACAGCCTCGAGGAGCTCAAACAGATGATGGAGGATGACAAAACGGTCGCGGAACTCTTCGCGGCGATGGACACATCCGACGTTGAAGCGCTGCTCCAGAAGGTAATGATGCTCGCAGACCTCGAGGGGAGGACGCTTGAAGGTGGATGAGATAGACAGCCTCCTTACGAGTACAGATATGTCTTTCAAGGATGCCGAGGACTTCTTCAAGGAGCGCGTCCCGGTCACAGCCAAAGAATTTTACCAGCTCGAAGATGACTACAGAAATCTTGCCTTTACGGTCGGTGGGTACTCAAAGGCGGAACTGCTCAAGAAGTTTTACGATGAGCTGCTCTCCGCTATCGAGCAGGGCACGACCATGTACGAGTTTAGAAACAGCATGAACGACTTCCTCGAGACGAACGGTTACAAAGGGATTACGCCGTTTCAGGCCGACAACATCTTCAGAACAAACGTCCAGACGGCCTACAACGTCGGCCACTATAAGCAGATGACTTCGCCGGGCGTACTGCAGGCCCGCCCTTACTGGCAGTATGACGCGGTCAACGACTCGCACACAAGGCCGAGCCATCTCGCGATGGACGGCAAAGTGTTTCCCGCCGACTCTCCTGTCTGGGATACTTGGTTCCCGCCTAACGGCTTTAGGTGCCGGTGCACCGTCAAGACGCTATCGGCCCGGCAGGTCGAGCAGATGGGTCTGAAGGTCGAACAGGCCGTTCCGACATCCGGGCAGCTCCCGGACGGGCGCTTCGCGAGCATACTGCCGGACCCGCAGTTCTCCACGAACCCGGCGAAGGTACGCTTCCAGCCGGACCTTAAAGGGTACCCGGAAACGCTGGTCAAAGCATACCAGAAGAGAGCAAAGGAGAATTCGCCGGATTAGGCCCCTAAAAAGCCCTCAGAATGCGCGGGGCCGAAAACGTCCGCATGGACGGTGAGGATTTTCTAACGCCGTTATCACGCGTTATAAGGCGGTCAGACGCGCGACTAAGCTAATTTTGGAAGGAGCAACTCGCAAATGAAGGATTTTATCATCCTGAAGGGCAATGAAGTCGACGTTTCCGAGGCCCCGGAGCTTATCTCCGTTCTGCCGCTAGGCCACGTCGTCAGCTCGAAGGGAGAGTTCGACGTCGACGCCGAGAGTTATGAGGCCATGAAACAGGAGATTGCCAAACGCGGTGTCGATCTCGTAGTCGATTACGAACACCAGACGTTGACAGGAGACCGCGCCCCCGCCGCTGGATGGGTTAAGGAACTGATTCTCAGAGAGAACGATATTGCGGCCCGCGTGGAATGGACGCCTGCCGCAGCCGAGTATCTGAAGAACAAGGAATATCGCTACCTGTCCCCGGTCGTCAGCGCACGCAAATCAGACGGTAAGGCTATGGGCGTTCACTCCCTAGCCCTAACGAATACACCCGCGATCGAGGGAATGACCGCGATCGTGAATTCAGCCACTTATAAAGAGGAGGACAACAAATCCATGGACATCATCAAACAGATCGCGCAGCTGCTCGGACTCGGAGAGGACGCAACTGCGGAACAGGTCATCGAGGCCCTGACAAAAGCTCTCGAAGAAGTGAAGACTCTTAAGGACGCTGCAGCTAGCGGCGGAGGCAATCAGGACGACACGGTCATCGCAAACAAGGCGGTCTGTGAGCTGCTCGACCTCAAGGCCGGAGCTCCTGCTTCGGACGTGGCAGCTAAGATTGTGGCTCTCAAGGGCGGCGACATCGGCGGCGTCAACGTGCTCGAACAGCTTAAGGCCCTGCAGAAGCAGAGCGCCGAGCGTGACGCTCTTGACGCGGTTACTATGGCCCTGAAGGCTGGCAAGCTCACCCCCGCGCAGAAAGACTGGGCTCTGAGTTACGCTCTCAGCGATAAGGCGGGCTTCGCCGCATTTGTCGAGAAAGCCCCGCAGTCGGTGCCGATGAGCTCCATCTTGGACGGAAATGAACCGCCCAAAAGTACCAAGCCCGACGAGGCAACCATGCTTGTGTGCAAGCAGCTCGGACTCTCGGCTGAAGAAGTCGAGAAATACGGAAAGGAGAACTAATATCTCATGTCTGCATTAACTTCTGAAAGAGACACCGTCGAGATCTCCAACGGCGCAAGATGTCTCGTACTTCCCGTGAAGGGAGCAACAACCATCTATCAGGGTGCTATCGTTGCGCTGGATGCCAACGGATACGCGATACCCGGCAAAACCGCAGAAGGGCTCATCGCGGCGGGCAGAGCTGAGGAAACCGTAATCAATGCCGGAGCTAACGGAGCAGCCTCGGTTAGAGTCACCCGCGGGACCTTCGTTTTCGACAACACCGCGACCGTCGCAAACAAGGTCGGCATCACCCATGTCCTCGGCCCCTGCTATATCGAGGACGATCAGACAGTAACCGCCCTGGCAACGGGGGCTTCCATCGCTGGCAAGGTGATCCGCGTCGACGATGAAGGTGTCGTGGTCGAAATTGGAATGTCCAATATCGATCTCAAATTTGTTGAAGCAGCCGTGCTTCTTGAGATCACCGGCACCGGCGTCGACAGCGGCGATGTTTTCGACGGGTTTGTTCTGACCGGCATAGCAGCCGACGAGACCGTCATAATTGACGGCAAGACCTACACGAAGAAAGCGGCCACAAGTGACGCCGACAACCAGTTTGCAGACTTCGCGGGCCTTGCCAGCCTTGCGGCCACGGACGGCATCATAATCATCGGCAGCAGCTTCGCCAACGTAAAAGCAAGTAAGGTCTCTGCTTAATTGCAGAGGCAAAACAACAAGGAGGATAACAAAAATGATTGTCAATTCCGCAAACCTGAAGGGCATCTTCGTGGGATTCAACACCCTGTTCAATCAGGCGCTTGATTCTCAGCAGCCGCTCTACGAACAGATTGCCACTGTCACGCCCTCTACCACAGACACCGAGACCTATGCGTGGCTCGGCGACATCCCCGGAATGAGAGAATGGATAGGCGACCGCGAAATCCAGAACCTCTCCGGCAGCGACTACAGCATCAAGAACAAGGACTTCGAACTTACGGTCGGCGTTCCCCGCAACGCAATCGAGGACGATAAGGTCGGAATCTACAAGCCGTCGATTCAGATGCTCGGTCAGGCTGCTGCTCTCCATCCCGATGAGCTCGTCTTCGAGCTGCTCGCTAAAGGCTTTACCGCACTTTGCTATGACGGCAAGCCTTTCTTCTCCACTAGCCACAAGGTCGGAAAGAATAATGTTTCCAACATGGGCACCGCAAAGCTTTCCAAGGAAGCGTACATCGCAGCCCGCACAGGAATCATGTCTCTCACCAACAGCAAGGGCCGCCCGCTGAACCTCATTCCCAATCTTCTCGTAGTGCCGCCCGCGCTCGAAGCGGACGCTCTCGACATACTGGTCGCAGACCAGATTAACGGAACTAAGAACACGATGGCGGGTACCGCCAAGCCCCTCGTCGTTCCGCAGCTCGCGGGCAACGATACGGCATGGTACCTTCTCTGCACGAACAAGCCCATAAGGCCCCTGATTTATCAGATGCGCCAGAAAGCAAAGTTCGTGTCGCTTACTGCCGAAACCGACAACAACGTCTTCATGCGGAAAGAGTACCTCTACGGTGCTGACGACCGTGGCAACGCAGGCTTCGGCTTCTGGCAGATGGCTTTCGGCTCTGACGGCAGCGCGAACGCCTAGTAAAAACAAAGGTGAGGTAACAGTATGAGCTACAGCACAGCAACGGAAGTCAGGGAAATGCTCAAGGATGATGCCCTGAACTCGATTATCGGGGACACCTTCATTGAGGACCCCGCGCAGCGAGAGACGCTCGTAACCCCTATCATAGAGGCGGCGATTGCTGACGCGGACGGCGAGATTGACGGTTACCTCACCAAGCGCTACCCCGTGCCGCTAAGTCCAGTCCCGAAGGTTATTAGCAAGATGTCAAAGGACATTGCGGTCTACAACATTTTTTCCCGCGTCGGTATCGATGAGAGCTCAGCCGAGAAGAACTTCCTCAACCGATACAACTCGGCAATCAAGTTCCTGACGCTAGTCGCCGAAGGCAAGGTATCAATCGGAGCCGAGGCTGACGACCCTGCGACTGCGGCTTCATCTGGCTTTGCAATGAAATCGAGCCCCCGCATTTTCAGCAGGGACTCGATGAAGGGAATGTAGACGATGTTCAGCATCAGGCTCGAAGGCGACACCCGCCGCTTCATGAACACTCTCAAGAGCTATTCGGCGCTCGACAAAAAGAAAATCAACGAAGCGCTCGGTGAAGCAATGCGGACGTCCACGCTCACAAGGTTTAAGCTGAGCAAGTCGCCTTCGGGCAAACGCTGGGCGACGTCAATCCGAGCCCAGCAGGAAGGTGGCAAGACGCTGATCAAAACTGCGGTGCTCCGCAATTCGATTCAGGCAGAATCAGACGCATCCGGCTTCGCGGTCGGTACCAACGTCAAGTATGCGGCGACGCATCAATACGGCGACAAGGGCCGGACCATCATGGCAAGTAGGGCCAAGGCCCTTAAGTTCAAGATTGGCGACCGATGGGTCAGTAAGAAGAAGGTCAGAATCACAATCCCCGCGCGTCCCTTCCTCGGTCTGTCGGACGACGATATGCAGGAGATCAAGGCAACGGTCGAAGACATCATAGGGAAAGAGGTCTGATATGTTCAGCGAGTGTAAGTCATATCTCGTCGACCATCTGAAGGCTGCGGGTATCAAAACAATCCCGTACACATCGATGGTAGCGCTCTCAAAGAGCATGGAAAGCCATATCGGCGCGGTGCTTTTTGAAAAGGAAACTCTCCTCCGAAACGGCTCAAAAACACAATACGTTGAAGATGGAGCACGGAAAAAGAGGCGGAAGGTTTTCGACAGGAAGCTCTCGTTCACGGTCATCATCGGTGAATATACCGAGGAAGCGGTCGAAACCATCTATGAGAAGTTCGTCTCCGGCCTTGACACTGGCCTATATGTCAACGGCAATTACATCTCAATAGAGGTCGAGGAGGCCGACTGGGTAGACAAGGACGACTCAACCCTCAAATCAAAACTCGCCGTTCAGGTGATGGTCACCTTTGACGGCGGCATCTACAGAGACACCGACTTCATAAAGCTGAAAGAGCTTGAGGTCGTGTCCGTTGAAAAATGAAAGGAGCCTTCACAAAAATGGCAACTAACAATCAGGTACCGGCAGAAGGACAGGATAATGTGCAGGCACCGGGCGCTCTTGTCGACATTGCGAAGCTGCGCGAAGAGTACAAAACAAGCTGGCCTGTTTTCGCGGGCGTTTGCGCTCAGAACGACTGGAAGCCCGGAAAGGCTGTCACCAAAGCCGTATATAAAGCGGCGGTCGACAAGTTCAGCAAAGCGGCCGTGCACGAGAAGGGAGATAAGTAAATGTTGAGAGACGTAAAAACCATAGTTACTGACAATCTCCTCGGAATCAACTCCTCCAAGGGCGACGGCGTTCACGTCAAGATCGGGGCATCCCCCGTCGTATCAAGCACACCAATCATCATCACCGGCAGTATGTCGGCGGCAAAAATCAAAGCAAAACTCGGGCTCTCACCTCTGGCCGACGCCGCGATGGACGCGGTCGACTGGGGCTCTAACCTGATAATCTGCATCCCTGTGGCGGCGTCGACGGCGGGAACGCTGGGCGCAGTCACAAAGACCGGCACAAGCGGCGGCACGGTTACTATCTCCGGAACACCGAACAACGCGTTCGACATTGTTATCAAGATCACAGCGACAGGCACGCTCAATACCGGCTCCTTCAAGGCGTCGATTGACGGCGGCTATAGCTTCACCGATGAACTCACTGTACCGCTGTCTGGCAACTACGAGCTCACCGGCACGGGTGTAACGGTGAAATTCACCGAGGCGGTGGGCGACGCGGCAAACTCCTTTGCCGTCGGCGACGCTTTCAAAGCGTCTACTACCAAGCCCGCGATGACCAATAGCGATGTGCTCGCAGCCATCACCAAGCTGCAGACTTATTCAGACTACGCTTTCGAGTACGTTCATATCGTCGGCGAGAGCACTGCAGCTCTCTGGGCTGCAGTTAGCACGGCGCAGGCCGAGCTGAATGATACCTATAAAAAGCCGATGTTCTTCATGCTGGAGGCATACACGCCCAATACAGAAGAGGCAATCGACGATTATGCCGAGCGCCTCGAAAATGACCGTAAGCAGGTCAAGAACTATAACATTCAGGTAGTGGCAGCGAGAGGAATGCTCGTCAAGATGGACGGCACGACCCGTGAGGTCAACCTCGCCGGACTTGTTTCCGGTCTCTACTCGAAGGCGTCGGTTCAGGTCTGCATCGGAAAGACACTTCCGGCTGCCGGCTTCGGCGTATCGAAGTCAAAGCTCGTTGAGCTGCGTCCCTCCGGCGTCATGACGGTAATCGAGCGTCTCGACACGGCAAACTATCTGACCTTCCGCGAGTACGACGGTCTGGATGACTTCTATGTCTACCATACGTTCGTGCTTTCCCCGGACGACAGCGATTACCGCTACGCCGAGGATGTGCGTGTACTCAACAAGATCATCCGCAAGACCCGCGCGGAAGCGCTGAAGCTGCTGCAGGACGACATCGATCTTGATGACATTCAGGGCGAGCTCGAGACGAGAGCAAAATTCATGTTCCCGCCTCTGCAGGATATGATCAACGCGAAGGAAATCAGCTCCGCAGCGCTCACAGTCCCCGAAGGACAGGAAAGCACTTTCATTGAAACCCAGATAATGAAAGTCAAAATCCGCTACGTGGATCGCGGCCACATCCGCGAGGTCGAAGTAGACCTCGGACGATCACCGGCAGGCGAATAACGGAAGGAGAACAAAACCATGTTGAAAGTAAACGGCAAATGTTATGACTGGGGAGACGTCAACACCAAAATTCCCGGCCTCGACCTCATCCTTCAGGAAATCAGCTACGACGATGAGTTCGAAATGGAGGAAGTCTACGGCAAGGGCGCAAGGCCCAGAGGCTACGGCACCGGCAACTATAAATCCTCCGGCAAAGCAACCATGCTGCGCGACGACTATGACGCAGTACTCGACTATTGCAAGGCAAACGGCATCGCGTTCTTCGGGATTACTATCCCGTCCCTCGTCGTGTCCTATGCCAACGACGGCGGTCGTACCCGCATCGATGAGCTCAAGACCGTTAAGTTCACCAAGCGCTCCAACAAAGCCTCTCAGGGTGACAAGAGTCTCAAGGTGGATATTGACCTGATGATCATCGGCGGTATCGTTCAGGACGGCGTCGAACCCGTCTAAGCGTTATCTCAAAATAATTGATAGTAGGAGGCTCCAATTATGGAGAACAGCAACAAAGCGGCTGCAAAGCTCGACGAGCTCAAGGCCAAGTACGGCACAGTCTACCGCATCGGTATGACAATCCCCGTTGACGATAACGAGGAAAAGGAATGCACATACCACTTCAAGCGCCCTTCCGTCCCGAGCTATGAGCGCTACATAAAGAGCGCGGCTCAGTCTGGCATCGTAAAGTCCAGCAAGGCATTCATGCTGGACGCAATCGTCGAAGAGGACAGGGAACGCCTTGTTGCCGACATGGAGGAGAATCCCGGCATCGCTATCACCATCGGCAATAAGCTCACCGAGACACTCGGCATGACCAATACGGTAAATTTGAAAATGCTCTAGAAGAGCAGCTCTCGGAGGTGAGGAACAGCCTTGTTGAGAAGCTGACGCTCGAAATACACAGGTTCCTCCCTCCGGCCCTTCTAGAGAAGTTTGACCCGGAGACGCTCAGCTTAGACGAGTTTCTAAGATACGTCGCACAGGCGCGGTACATTCAGGAGCTTGAAGCAAATGTCGTCGCCAAGGCAATCTCGGATGTTTTCTCGGAGTAAAAAGAAAGAGCCGAAATTATACTTTCGGCTCCTTCTTGGCTAACTTCTTCTGTTTGTAATATGCTTTGGCGTCTTTCACCGTCTGCATGAACGGCACCTTTTCCACCTTATAGCCCTTTGCTTCTTGCTCCCCACAATACCAAGCATAGGGAATTGTGTAGATAAAAAGAGGAACATAAACGAGGACCGCGATAACAGCTCCGGCGCACAGAGCAAACAAGAGCACATGGATAACTACTGTAAAAAATACCATTTTAATCCCTCCTCATCGCCACTATACCACACGGGAGGTGAAAATCAAGCATGAGTTTAGAATCCGTATTCAAATTGTCGCTCATTATGAACATGATCGACAACTTATCGAGCCCGCTGGCGCGTGTCTCTTCGAACGCGGGCAGCTCGGTATCCAAGCTGAACAGCCTAAACCAGTCCCTCGGGGACATGACAAAGTCGGGCGCAATCATGGCGGGCGTCGGAGCACAGATCGTAGACGCGACCCTCGCTCCGGTCGAAGCGACCTTCGCAACACAACAGGCTCTCGGTGAGCTCTCATCGCTCGGTGTACAAGACCTTCAGCTCATAGAGAACGCCGCAAAGAACTTCTCCGACCAGTGGGCCGGAACGACGAAGGCCGACTTCGTTACGGCGGCCTACGATATCCGAAGCGGTATATCCACTCTATCAGATCAGGGCGTCGCGGACATGACTACCCTCTCCGGCCTCACGGCAAAGGCAACAAAATCCACAGTCGGAGAAATGACCTCGCTCTTCGCGACGGGCTACAACATCTATAAGAGCTACTACTCGGATATGTCCGATCTGCAGTTCGGTGAAATGTTCTCGGCGGGTATATCCAAGGCAGTCCAACAGTTCAAGACAACGGGCTCCGGTATGCAGCAGGCTATTCAGTCTCTCGGCGCTTCGGCCACAAATGCCAAGGTACCGCTTGAAGAGCAGCTCTCAGTGCTCGGTATGCTGCAGGCAACGATGTCCGGCAGCGAAGCGGGTACCAAGTACGCCGCTTTCATCCGCTCGGCGACAAAAGGCGGCGAAGCTCTCGGCCTGTCGTTCGTGGACGCGAACAATCAGATGCTAAGCATGCCGGAAATCATCGACAAGCTGAAGGGTAAGTTTGGAGAGACGATGGACGCAGCCGAGAAGATGAAGCTGCAGGAAGCCTTCGGCGATACCGAATCAGTCGCGCTCATCGACCTCATGTACAACAAGACCGGCGACCTTCAGAACAACATCGTCGGGATGTACGACTCTCTCAGTCAGGGCACCACACTTACCCAGCAGATGGCAACAGCCATAAACAGCACCTCGCCCCAGCAATACGAGGTACTCAAGCAGCAGCTCCAGAACGTCAAGGAAACGATGGGAAACAGCTTGCTTCCGACCATTAACCAGTTTCTCACCAAAGGCATGGAGCTCGCTACTAAGCTCAGCGACTGGGTAACAAAGCATCAGGACCTTGCCCGCGTCATCCTGATAGTCATCATGACAATAGGCGGCTTGATAGCGGTGACTGGCACGCTTACCGCTGTGATCGGCGGCGTAGGGCTTGTCTTCACAAAAGTAGGCGGGCTTGTTTCAGGATTCTGGGGAGCTGTAAAAAAACTACCGGCACTATTTAACGACATCCAACTATATGCTACAGTTGCCGGCAACAGTATCAAAGCAGGCTTCGGAGCACTAAAGACCTTCAGCACTCCGGCAATAAGCGCGGTAAAGAATGTCGCACTGAACATAGCCAGTATGGCAAAGACGGCGGCAATCAATGGCTGGGCAGCTCTGAAGAGCTTCGCGCTGGGCCTCGCCGGTATGGCGAAGCAGGCTATAACGACAGCGGTTCAGGCGATGCCCGGACTCATAGCCTCGGTCTGGTCGTTTACGGCAGCACTCTTTGCAAACCCAATAACGTGGGTCATCATAGGCATCGTCGCGCTGGTCGCCGCATTCATCCTGCTCTGGAACAAATGTGACGCCTTCAAGAATTTCTTTATAAACCTCTGGGATAAGGTCAAAGAAGTCTTCAACAAGGTTATCAACTTCGTTAAGACCAACTGGCAGAGCCTGCTGCTCTTCCTCGTAAACCCGATTGCCGGAGCGTTCAAGCTTCTCTGGGATCACAGCGAGAAGTTCCGTAACTTCTGGATTAACCTCTGGGCTGGCATCAAGGACACCGTCTCAAGCATCGGCGCGTGGTTCGGCACAGTATTCAGCAACGCATGGCAGTCCATTAAAAACGCATTTGCCAGTGTGGGAGCTTTCTTCTCGGGCATCTGGCAAACAATCAAGAGTATGTTCACATCGATTGGCACCACCATCGGCGACGCCATCGGAGGAGCCTTCAAGGCCGTCGTCAACTCGATAATTGGTTTTGCCGAGAACATGATCAACGGCTTTATCAGCTCGATTAACCTAGCAATTGGCGTAATCAACCTCATCCCCGGTGTCAACATCCCTCTACTCCAGCTTCTCAATATACCCAGACTTGCGGAAGGCGGTATCGCAACAAAACCAACGGTGTTGATGGCAGGTGAAGGAAACGAATCCGAAGCCATACTTCCGCTGTCCAAGCTGTCCGCGCTGCTGGCAACGGCAGCAGAAGACGGTACACCGGAGGGAGGACCAAAACCCTCGCTCTCACAAACCTCGTTCAAGAAGGTCAGCCTCCGGGGAACGTCAGAGTCCCCCGATCAGGAGAGCGCGACCTCGGAAAAAGCTGAAGCCAACAAGGGCGTGTTTATCCAGAAGCTGTTTATGAGCATCGACTTTTCGAAGATTAAAGACCTGCCACTGCTCATTAAGCTCCTGCAGGAAATCGAAGACTACACAAACGCCAACGGCGGTAACACTGATACAGTGGCCGTAGAGCCCGCTTAGAGGAAGGTGAACGACATTGATATTTGTTGAAGATAATCTCGTTAAGGTCAATGGAATCGTCCTGCCGGGGCTCGTAAAAAGTATCGAGGTCAAGGAATCAGCACAGATTGATGAGCAGGAGGTCGAGGGCAGCGCGTCAAAGCCAAAGCAAGCCACGGGCTATGAGGACGCGAAAATCAATATCGAGCTGCTCATCGACGACACACCCACACAAACCAAATATCAGCGGCTGGCAGTCGCCCGGGCACTATTTCGCTCGCCCGGGCAGACCGTCCCGCAGCCTATCCCGATTGTATGCGAGGCTGCTGCGGCTCACGGTATAGAGAAGGTCCTATTTAAGGGCATCTCCCACAAAGTTGAAAACAAGAAGGGGCAGCTTCCCGTTTCACTCGAATTCTGGGAGTACGTCCCTACGACTATTAAGACGACGACCAGCAGTAAAACCAAAAGCAGCCCCGACAGCTCCGTCAGTTCCACCAGTTCGCTGTCATCCGACTATACGGAATACCTGAACAGCAGCAGGGGCAAGTCTCCTGCCAACGACGACGAAGATGCCACAGCGGCTCTCAGCACCGTTTCAAACATGCCATACGAATAAGGAGGCGTCTCATGGAGACATCCGATCTCTTCTATCCCCAGATTGCAGCGCGTGTCGGCTCCTACGAATTTACCAAAGGCATCCGGATCGAGATACATTCCTCTCAGGATACACGCTCCGACTGGGCAAAATTACGCTTCACCGAACAGTTTCAGCAGAAGATATCCCTCTCAACGATGGACGCCGCTTCAGTCGAGCTCGGCTACAACGGAGTCTACGACGAGACTTTTAAGGGCTATGTCGCCAAGCCATACAACACAGGCAGCAATGCCGATGAGATAACGCTCAAGGACGAAATGCTTCGACTCGAGCAGACCGAGATAAACAACACATTCCTCGATACCACCCCGCAGGAAATGATATCCTACTTTCTCGCCAAGGCTGGCGTCACTTCAATGGCGCTGACGTCTCAGGTCTATCCAGAACGCAAGTATGTGCCCATCCGGAAGATGTCAGCAGCCGGAGCGATAGACGCCGTTCACTCGGCATGGGGTATAACTCAGAAGTATTTCTTTTCGGGCGGCACCTTCTACTGGGGAACAAAACCCTCTCAGGAGAAGGTCTACTCGTTCGAGTACGGTGTCAATATACTAAACCTCGCACGAGTGGCCGGAGTCTGGGAGCTCGAAACAATATCCGCTCCGTTTGTCAAACACTCTCATCAGATCGCCGTTACCCACCCGAAAGTCAGCGGCACCTTTGAGGTCTCTAAGATGGACTTCATCACCAACGACGACGGCTTCATCCGTACCTACATCCATTTCAACTAGCAAGGAGGCGGCCATATGGGCAATCTTGAAGAGTTTACCAAATGCGTAATCGGCAGAGTAATCACCGCAGATTACCCACACCTCAAACTACCTGCAGTCCAATATGCGCGGATAAGTAAGGCCGCACAATTGTCGGAAACATATACCGTCGACAGTCTCGAAATCACTGACGTTACAGCCGGAAGAACTTTTACGGCCAGCTACGCAGCCCACTGGTATGAGTACACGCTCGAAATAATTGACCGTTTCGGAAACGCCGACGATACATACCCACTCATTCCCGGCGTGAAGTCAAAGCTGAAGCTGGACAAAGGAGCCGTCGTCGCGGTCGGGCTTGCCTTCGGAGATATAGCTCCGGCAATCATCGGGGAGGTAAAACTATGACCGGCTTAAGCGATACCGACATCAGACTTGACGATAACTTCCAGCTCACCGCTGCCGCAACCGGCGACGCACCTCTCTGCTCCGGGCGCGAGTGCCTGTTTCAGGTAATTGCCATTGAGGCAGCGACGCAGAAGGGCGATGTGTTCTTCGACACGGACTTCGGCTGGAGCCTGTACGACTTTGTCCAGTCGGAGGACGACGACCTCACAAGGCTTGAAATCGAACAGCGAGTTTATTTCGGTCTGCAGAAGTATGACGTCATTACCCCTGAGAGCATTGGGGTCAGCGTCAACTACTCAGACGGTACTTTCCTAATAAAATGCTCGTTCAAATTTACAGACGGTACCGAGTCAACAGACGACCTGACTATCGTAATAGATGCGGTCAGCGTGGAGGTAGTAACAAGTGATTGACAAAAAGATTCTCGACGAAATATTCCCCGTCCCTGAGCTTACCAATCTGCGGGATACGAAAATCGCGGAACTGAAGAACGCTGGTTTTGCCATAACGAACTTCAACTCGGGCGGTGTCTTCTACTTCCTGCTGATGATTGTTCTGCAGATATACATAGAGATCATCGAGTTCTTCCGGAGCGTTCTAAACAATATGTTCGTGTCCCACGCTACGGGCATATGGCTGAAGCTAAAGGCCGCCGACTTCTCAAAAAAGCAAAAGGCCGCGCTGAAGACTCAGGGAAATGTGACAGTAAGCCGGACGGCGGCAGGCGAGGCTATCACAATAGAAAAGGGGCATGTATTCAAAACGGAAAAGGACATTAACGGTGACACGCTCCGCTACTTTGTCACCAATGACACGGTTCTTCAGAAAGACGTATTGAGCACGACGGTGCCTGTCGAGGCTGAAATCGCGGGCGGGAAGTACAACGTCGCAGCCGGGAAGATTACCCAGAGCCTAACAAACATGGACGGCATCGATGCTGTCACAAACACCTCAGGCTGGATTACCCGCGAAGGCTGCGATGATGAAGACCTCGAAAGCCTTCGGGACAGAATCCTTAACGCATGGTCTGAGCTCGCTACCACTTCGACAGCGGCAAAGTATAAATCGGTCTGCGAGGCCGTCGACGGAGTTCTCTTCGTCAGAGTCAATGATCAGCATCCAAGAGGCCAGGGTACCATCGACATCGTCGTCACATCTTCAACCGGCTCGGCCACAGACGCGCTGCTCGAACTGGTCAACACGGCGGCAAGCAAAATAAAAGGCCCTTATGATGACGTCCTTGTTAAGAGCTCAACTACTACGACGCTCGCTATCGACATCATTGTGACGATTGCTACAGGCGTCAGCACGGATGGACTTTCTGACAGAGTGGAGGCCACGGTCAGAGCGACAATGGCCATATCTAAGGACAGGCCGCTCAATGTGCTGAATCACGCCGATTTAATCTATGCTGTCAAGCGCGATATATCAGTTATCAATAACGTAAAGGTCACAGCCCCAGCCGAAGACGCTGTTCTCGGTACCGACTATGTCATCATACCGGGCACGGTGACAGTAACGATTACGGAGGAGTGATATGGACTTTGGAGATTATATGTATTCCATGCTTTCGGCTCCTTTTAAGAAGACCGCGAAAGCAACGAACCAGTTTTATATCTTCTTCAAGGTCATCGGCACGCTCTTTGATGATACAAAGGCCGCATTGTTCCGACTGAGAGCTGAGTCCATGATTGCCACGGCAAGCGAAAAAATCCTCGAGGAGCATGGTCGCGATCGGGGAATGCCCCGACTGAAGGGCGAGTCTATAGAGAACTACCGCACCCGACTGTCCATGAAGTTCATCATAGCTGAGAAGGCTGGCACAAACGAAGCTATCAGATACGTGGCAAAAGCTTTTGGTTATGACAATGTTCAGATTGATCGGAGCTCTGACTCTTCTAAATGGTCCGAGGCGACTGTTCAGTTCATCGGCGGCAAAATTGTGCTTGACGACCGGACACTCCTTCTGCAGGAACTCAACAAGGTCAAACCGGCGTCGGCGCTGCTCTCTCTCGTTAAGGAGCAGCAGTTCACAGCAGAGCAACACTTAGGCACTGCTATGATAATCGGCAAATCTATAACAATAAGGCAGGGTTAGAAATGTCATTTAATAAACTGATGCTCACCACGGACGGAAAGACACTGTTTGCTAAAGCACAGCAGGGCAAGACCTTGCAGTTTACTAGAGTCGCTATTGGCGACGGGCTGATAGGAAGCGGATCACTCGTCAACAGATCTGCGCTTATCAGCGAAAAGAAGTCGATGCTTATAGACAGCATCCTAGTCGTGAATTTGACTGAATTGGCAGTCGTCGTAAGCCTCTCAAATACTGATATAGCAGAGAGCTTTTATTTTAACGAGATAGGTCTTTTTGCGAAAGACCCCGATACTCTTCAGGAAAAGCTCTACCTCTATGACAACACCATTGAAAACGGCGAGCCTTTGCCGACAGCTGCATCAGGCACGATAGTAAACGAGCGTCTCAAGCTGCTTATCGCGGTCGACAACGTCGCCAGCGTCACCTTCAATGCTTCCGGTAACCCGCTATATTTGGCAATTGAGGACATTTCAGACGGGTCGCTGGGATCGAATGTCTTGTGGTCCGCCACATATATCGACCAGAGGCTTACTGAAATACAATCCACCGCAGCCGATGACGCCACCTCGAAAGCTAACGCAGCAATAAGCACCGCAGCCGATGACGCCACCTCAAAAGCTAACGCAGCTCAGGCGGGGGCAATAAGCACCGCAGCCGATGACGCCACCTCAAAGGCTAACGCGGCCCGGGATGCAGCGAAAGCAGCGAGTATTCCGCTAACACAAAAGGGATCAGTTAGTGGCGTTGCAGAATTGGACTCCAGTGGTAAGGTGCCGTCCGCTCAGCTCCCGTCCTTTGTGGATGACGTGCTCGAGTATGCCAACCTCGCAAGTTTCCCAGCCTCCGGGGAAAGTGGGAAAATCTATGTCGCACTCGATACCAACCTTACCTACCGCTGGAGCGGCTCGGCGTATGTGGAAATCTCTCAGAGCCTTGCTCTCGGGGAAACTCCGGCCACAGCATACCGCGGTGACAGAGGAAAGACCGCCTACGAGCACAGTCAGGCCACAGGAAACCCGCATAGCTTGACTATCGCTATGCTCGGCGGCGGGAACGCGACATGCGCGACAGCGGCGGCGACCGCCGCAAAAGTGGCCACGCTGTCAGGCTATATTCTCACGGTCGGAACGCCCTTGATCGTGGAGTTCACCAACGCAAACACAGCCACTAATGTCACGGTAAACTGCAACTCGCAGGGTGCAAAATCGGTCATGGTCAACGGCTCTGCTGCTGCATGGTGGCAGATACCTCAAAAGGCCGTATTATCCTACAACGGAACAAACTACAACTTGCTCAATCCCATCATGAGCTTAAAAAAGACTGCGACGCTGGCCGTCGCAAGCTGGGCAGGCTCGTCAGCTCCGTACACCTACACCCTGAGCGACAGTGACATCATCGCAACAGATACGCCGGACATTAACCGCGTCACTGGTACGGACGCCGCCGCCGCCGCGCTTATAAATACCGCGTGGTCTCTCATCACCGGCTACGCTGTTAACATTCAGATAAGCGCCGGGACGATTACCTTCTACGCCACCGCAAAACCGAGTGTTGCAATTCCGATTATGTACAAGGTGGTGAGATCATGAGTAGTGAGGCTTATGCAGGTAATCCCGCAGGAGGAAAAAAGTGCGCGTCGGGTACGTTGTTTCCAAGTTACACAGATACTAGCGTAACAATACATTTGGACTTTACTCCTACCAAGGTCATGATTTTTCTTAATAACCAAAATTCTCCCGACTCAATATACAACGGCCTTTTGACCTGTCTCGAGTACGATTTTTCTACGAACTACGGCTTTCTTTATGGTCGTTCATACGACGAAAACCAAGGGTACTCGCTCTATTACACAAGTACATATAGACCAACATTTTCGTCGGGAACACTTACGTTTTTATCGGGTGCCTTTAATTTCTATTCCAGTTCAACTGCACCTTACGGCTATACATGGATGGCCATGGAATAAGGAGGGCTTTTTTATGATCATAACGAATAATTCTATAAAATACCCATGCGTGGGTTATTACGCAACCAATTCCAGCGTCGCCTTTGTCGGCATCGAAGGCGTCTCTATCCCGCTAACTGGGTTGATCAATCTTGTGAGCGAGGACAGCAACGAAGTCCTTGCTATACAGGATTGCAGCGATTACATCAGGCAGACCTACGACAACGGTGTTCTGATCTTGACGAATGAGCCAGAGCCCATAGCTCCGACCGCCGAGGAGCTCCTCGAGGAGGCGAGAGCGGCAGCCCTTGCGCGTATCAAGGGCAAGTGCTCGGCAGCGATCGTCTCTGGCATCACAGTCGGCGGAAAGCATTACCGACTAAATGATGATGACCAGACGGCAATCAACGCGGCCGTGGCGCTTGTGGCCGCAGGAGAAACGTCGGTACCATTTGCGGCCGACGATGGCGTCACGTCCATGTACACGGCCGAGGAGGTCAAGGCCGTGGCAAAGGCCGCTTATGGCTGGGTGCTGGCAAATCGCAAATACAACGCCTCGCTCAATGTATGGATAGTGAGGGAAACGAACACGGAAACGCTCGCCGGCATCGGCTACAGCTCCGCACTACCTGCGGACCTGACGGCCATACTGACCGCGCAGCTCACGGCGGCAGGGATCGATACAACGGCACTGTCAGAGATGCTGACAGCATAACACTGATTCCATCGGCCTCACCAGCCGAGGAAAATATAATATTACTTACTTTGGAGGACAAAACAAATGAGAAAATTCAGTTTTCTTAACTACGCAAAAGAGGTTTTCTTGGTCAGCAAGAACCTCAATGTTGACATCGGAGTCGCATTTGAAAGATTCAAGGCCGATGTCAAGGCTGGAGCAGCTCTTCCGTATAACACCGCAAACGCGCTCCCTGACTTCGACTTTGTGGCGGCAAAGACCGCATGGGACGGACTCGCTCGTGACGAACAGATTGCCGCTTACGGTGAGTGGAGCGAGTTTGTTACCCTCGTTAAAAGGTGGGAAGCAGCCTAGCTGATAATCCATCCCGCAGAAATTAAATACACCGCCTATCCAACTCCGGGTAGGCGGTGTATAATAACTCAGAAATAGTTCTTAGAAATACGCTAATTTTTATCAATTATTCTGTCCGAGTTTCGCAAAAATGTTGTCGCGCTACAGTATTGAAGCGTATTATGAGTATATGTCAAAAAGAAAGAAATACATGAAATACAGGGGAGGTTGAAGATGGAAGCATATGTTATTCCGCTTTTGGCGGTAATCGGTATCATACTGTTCTTTTGGCTTATCGGGCTGCGTATCATTCCGAACAGCAAGATTGCCATTGTGGAAAAGTGGTGGTCGACAAAGGGCTCGCTTAACGAGCAAATCATCGCATTGAACGGAGAAGCGGGTTTCCAGCCCCAGATAATCCGCGGCGGCATACATCTTCTTAGTCCGCTGATGTATAAGGTGCACATGTGTCCTCTCGTAACCGTTCCGCAGGGACAGATTGCATACGTTTTCGCGAGAGACGGCAAGCCGCTTGAGCCGATTCAGACTCTGGGCAAGGTGATACCCGAGGGCAGTAATTTTCAGAACGCTAAGGCGTTTCTGCTTAACGGAGGACAGAAAGGACCGCAGAGAGGCATAGTCCGTGAAGGCACATATGCGTTCAATCTGGCTCAGTTCATCATACTTACACAGGACAAAATGTACTATCTGCCTATGGGTACGAAATCCGACGAAATGACGATACTCAGAATGGCGGAGCTGCTCCGCGAGCGCGACGGCTTCAGACCTCTGGTTATCAAGGGCAGCGACGATAAAGCCGGCATCGTAACAGTCCACGACGGTCTTTCCCTTAACAGGGAAGACATTATCGCTCCCGCAGTCGGCGACGATCCGGAAAATCCCGAAACCTATCACAATAATTTCCAGGATCCGGAGAAGTTCCTCAAGGCAGGCGGCTTCCGCGGAAGACAGTATCAGGTTCTGGTCGAAGGCACCTACTTCATCAACAGATTTTTTGCAACCGTTGAGCTTATCGACAAGTCGATTATCGACGTCGGTTATGTCGGCGTAGTCGTCTCTTACATAGGCGAGCGCGGCGTAGATTCCACAGGCGATGATTACAAGCACGGCGAGCTTGTCGGCAAGGGCTTCAGGGGCGTCTGGCGCGAGCCGCTGATGCCGGGCAAATACGCCTTCAATACCTATGCGGGAAAAATAATCAGGGTGCCAACCACGAACATCATCCTCAAATGGATCAGCAATCAGATAGGCTCCCACAACTATGACGAGAACCTCACGGAAGTGAGCCTCATCACCAAGGACGCGTTTGAGCCTTCGCTTCCTTTGTCGGTGGTAATGCACATAGACTATAAAAAAGCGCCTCTTGTCATTCAGCGCTTCGGCGACGTCAAGATGCTTGTCGACCAGACGCTTGACCCGATGGTCTCGGCGTATTTCAAGAATATCGGTCAGACCAAGACGCTTATTCAGCTTATTCAGGAGCGCAACGAGATACAGAACACTTCCTCCAGCGAGATGAAGTTGAAATTCGAGCATTACAATCTTGAGCTTGAGGAGGTTCTCATCGGAACTCCCGCCGCTTCCGTTAACGACAACAAAATCGAGGTCATCCTCGCCCAGCTCCGCGACAGGCAGATAGCCGTCGAAAGAATCGAAACCTATTCGCAACAGGAAAAGGCAGCCGGCAAGGAAAAGGAACTGCGCCAAGCAGAGTCGAAGGCAGCGCAGCAGCGGCTTCTTACCGAATCTGACATCAACATTGAGATACAGAGCAATCAGGGCAAAGCCGACTACCAGCGCTCGCTTCAGGAGGCCGCAAAAATCAAGGCCATTGCGGAAGCTGAGGCTGAAAGAGAAGCCCGCGTCGGTATAGGCAAGGCCATCGCAATCGATGAGCAGGTCAGAGCCTACGGTGGACCGCAGTATCAGGTCGTACAGGACGTCATGACCAAGTTTACCGCCGCTATCGAAAAGTCGCAGATCGATATAGTACCGAAGACCGTTGTGAACATGGGCGGACAGGAGCAGGGCAGCTCCGTCAATGCCTTTGAAATGCTGCTGGGTCTGCTTATCAGCGAAAAGCTCGGAGTCAAGTTCAGCAGCGATGTCAAGCAACAGGATTCCCGCGTGCAGAGCATTAAGGATTCTATAATGCAATCGATTTCCCAGACTGCAAAGCCGGAAGAAACCTCCGGTGAGCCGCAGTCGTAATCCGGGCGGGAGTATACTGCAAGACCGTATAATAAGACCCTCAAAGTGTTGAATAATCAACACTTTGAGGGTCTTTCGTCTTCCATTTCTATATCTCTGAATTCTTCAGGTTATTTATTATTTTCAGCCACGCGGATTTGGTGTTAATAAAGTCTTCATAGTGTTCCTCCACATGAGCATCAAAGTATTTAAGCTCATCCAGTATTTCTTCGAACCGGTCGTCTTCAAAATAAGCGCATATCTTGGGAATTACGCCTTCCAGGTTCTTTTTCATTTTGTTTATTTCCGCTTTGTAGCCTTCTCTTTGAGTGATATACATGAGAAGCGGCTTGTACCTGATCCACCCGATGGAGGCTTTTAAGAACCTCTCGGTATTTACTCCCGAATCTGCCTTCATAGCTTTTAATTTGTTGGGAAGGACTCCGAGAAGCAGATGCTCATAGGTGGTAAAGCCGTCATGGAAAGTATAGCAGGGAACCTTCCTGATGGTGCAGTCACATATACAGGTGCTGAGGAAGGTATCTTCTCCCCTTGCCCCCGGCGGATTATAAAACGGGAACAACTTGTCGAGATTTTTGAGATTAAACCCAAGATTGGCGCCGGAAATGAATTTCATCCCGTTCTTCTCATTAACAACCTCAACCTTCCTGCTGTTAATGATATCAAGGTCGGCGTAAGTAACGCCGCCGTTATTCATTTTTTCTCTGATTGAAGCCCAGTTAATTATGTCATTGCTTATTGCTTCGATAAATAGTCTGAAATCATCTTCGGAAAGCTTGTCGTTGAAATTCAGCTGCGGTATCGGAGAAATATAACCGCAGTGATGTCCGTGCGTCATATCGGCATGCATGATGTTTTTAATATGCGTTGACAAAACCTCCTGCCCCTTCCAGGCAAGGCTTTCACCGATTTTAATATTTGCGATAGGGTATTCATCATCGTCAAAGAAAATGAGATAGTCCATTTTGTTCTTCAGCGCAAAATACAAAACCGCATTTCTTTTCATTGCGTAGCCTTCGCCAAATATCAGCTCGGTTTCAGCCGGAGTGACAACACCTTTTTCCGCAAGAAATATCGCCTCGTTTTCTATTGCGGTATGGCCCAGATAATATGCCGAATCAACCGTGTCCAATATTTCCTCGTCAGTAATTTTATAGTCGCTCATAGCCGTACCCGTATACTTCAAATCGTAGGCGACGAAAAGGTGGAGTGCAACCTTCTCGTTATCTATAAGTCCAGATTCGTTCCAATTGTTCACATAGGTTTTGATTACATTTTTGAAATTTTTGCGTCCGGTCACAAAGCCGACGCCAACATTGATCTTTTTTTCTTCGGTATTTATCTGATTTCCCCCTTTACTGTTTTTCCTGACCTCAAGTACTTATTTATTTCCAGATAGGCCAGCCAAAAGGAAATAATGCTTTCCGCGCCTTGATTCGGATTCAGACCTCCACCTTCGATACCGTCATGACAGCCGCCCGTTTCATTGTCCAGCAAAGAGATGTTTTTCGAATTTCTTCCCAAATACCAGAAAAAGCAGGTCCTTGCCTTGTATATGTACTCGATATTATCCGTTATCTTAAATGCTTCTATGTAGGCGGATATTGCTTCGCTGGCTTCCACCGTCTGTTCATCAAGCGAAGCGGCGTTATCTCCCTGTAAGCTCAGGCCCTTCATTCCGACAGGTTTGAAGCAGCATTCGGTAAAAGTCTTGCTTTCCAGGAACTGCAGGCTTTCAAGCCCGATTTTCAGATACCGGGCTTCCTTGGTGACCCGAAACGCCGCGAGCAGGGACCACGGCATAGCAGCATTGCAGCCGCTCAGTCTGTCTTCAAACCAATGCCACTCTCCGCTCTTGTAATGCACATAGTGGTTCACGAGCGACGCGGTCATTTTCGAAATATATCCGTTTGTGTTTTCCAAATCAAGATAGCTCAGCCCAATGATGGTATAGGCCATTGCTCTGGAGGATTTTAGAAGCAGGCAGTGCGGCAAAGCCCTGTCAATCATATCCTTTGCGGTTTTTTTGATGCTTTGCGGAACATTTTGGTTCGCAAAAGTATAGCTCAGCGCAAATAAGCACCGTCCAAAGCATTCTTCCGATCCGTTTGCTTCGGAGAATTCGCGGTTATATCCCATCAGGTTCCGGAAAGTCCCGTCTGAAGCTTGTGCATTTGCCAGAAACGCCGCATATTTATATATCAGGCTCTCAACTCTTTTCGAATGAGTCTGGTCAAATAGTTTAACAGCCATTATCAGCGCTCTTGCATTGTCGATACTCGTATATCCCATTGAAAGGTCCGGTACCCCGCACTTTGAAGCGTGAAGAATTCCGGTATCGTCGGTCATGCGAAAGATGTGGTCTGTTTTCAGTTTTTTACGTTTGTTTTCTATTGCCATATGCAACCCCCTGTAAAGTCATCCGATTTCCATTTCATAAACTTGCGGTCTCTGCTCATATCCGGCGGCCATAACAGGTTCCATAAAAAAAGCCACTTTAATAAAAAGTGACTTACCGAAGTTCTATCCGTTTTTATTATTGGCACTCCTTTTCGTCGAGTGCCAGTTCAGTATATCACCAAGTTTGCATATTGTCAAATTTGCCTGGTCTGCTTCCAATTATTCACCGGTGCGCGTTGCCCGAGTGCAGTCACAAACGTCATGTGGGCGCCGCGTTTTAACACGAAAATCCCGCAGTCTTAACGGCTGCGGGATTATTCTTATGCTGTTTTACAATGCCTAAGCCGAATGCTCAAAGAGCATTACTTTTTAATCGGGAAATAAATCTCGGTAACATACTCGTTTGGGTTCACCTTGTCCTCACAGCCCTTGACATAAAGCTCGATGGGCGGGCCGGAAATCGTATATCCTTCGCGTTCAATCCATTCCGCCAGTGCCGTGTAGCATGCGGTAAAATCGTCGTAGGGTCCGACATGGGCGGCATAGCAGCAGAGGCCCGGGTCGAGCCTTCGGATATTCTCGCCGTTTGGCTCCAATACAACGACACCCACCTCAATGTCCGAGCACTCGCGATTGAAGTTCTCATCGTCATGGTAGACAGCCAGACAGGGTCCTGCGGGTCTGAGTTGATTTTTTCCCAATCCCGCATACAGCTTGCCGAATACCTCGCCAAAGTCCTTCAAGCTCATTTTCTGCCTGAGAGAAAATATATTTCTCGGCTGAAACTCAACTGTTTTTATAAGATAATTTGATTGCATAATGTTCTCACACCTTTCAATTTTTCCGATGTCCTGCTCCATTTGAAGCAGGATGCGCTGCTGCGAAGAAATCTGCGACAAAAACAGGCCTTTTTTGTCCTGAATCATTCTGACCAGATAGTTGTCATCCTTTTTCGCAAGGACCGAGGCTATTTCGGGCAGCGAAAACTGATACTGCTTAAGTCTTGAGATAAGCAGCATGTCACGCAGCTGGGAAGCCTCATAGTAACGGTAGCCGGATTCCCGGCTGACGTATCCCGGCTTCAGCAGCCCTATCTGGTCATAGTAGCGGAGTGTTTTTGCGGACACTCTGCTGATTTTTGAAAATTCTCCGATTGTCAGCATTGATTCACCGTCCGGTCGGTTTTGTTTGAGAACATGTTCTAAATTGAGTATAGGGCTTCCAGTAAGGGTAAAGTCAAGGGCTAAATTCATTATTTTTATTTTATTCGTTTATGGTATAATGGGGTCATTATCAAACCGCGAAGTGGAGGGAAAAGCTTATGTGCGATACTATGGTGGCTGTGGGCAGTGCAACGAAAACGGGGCATGTCCTTTTTGCGAAAAACAGCGACAGAGAACCTAACGAAGCGCAGATTTTGCTTCGCATACCTCACAAGAAATATGATTTGAGCGTTAGTCCCAGGCTGAAAACGACCTATATTGAAATCGAACAGGCGGACGAGACAAATGAAATCGTCATCAGCAAACCCGCGTGGATGTGGGGCTGCGAAATGGGCTTCAACGAGTATTCTGTTACAATCGGAAACGAGGCCGTATTCACGAAGGAAAAGTACGGCGAAACAAGTCTTGTCGGCATGGACATGATAAGGCTTGCGCTGGAGCGCACGAAAACGGCAAAGGAAGCCCTCGGGTATATAATCTATTTGCTGGATCGCTACGGTCAGGGCGGAAACTGCGGATACACGAAAAAAATGCAGTACCACAACTCCTTTATCGTTGCCGATAAGGATGAGGCCTATGTTCTCGAAACGGCGGGAAAATACTGGGTTTGGAAGAAAGTGACCGATTTCTATGCAATCTCCAACGGTCTGACGCTTGAAAACGATTTCGACGAGTGCCATCCAGAGCTGATAAAAGACAGCGTATACAGAAAAATGTGCTCCGGCAGAGCGGACTTCAACTTTCGAAAGTCTTATTCCGACCCGCTGTATTCGAAGTTTTCATGCTGCCGCAGCAGGAGCGCGCTTGCGCTGGAAATCCTTGAAAAGAACAAGGGCAGCATAACGGCGGAAACGATGATGACGGCGCTGCGAGCTCATCAGAGCGGAGCTAAAAGCAGCTTTGAAAAAGGCTCGATGAAGGACGTCTGCATGCACGCAGGCAGTCTCGTCACGAGCCAGACCACGGCAAGCCTTGTCGGCGAGCTGAAAAGCGGCGCGGAGTACTTTTACACAGCGTCCTCCCTGCCCTGCATCTCTGTATTCAAGCCCTTCGTTTTCAATTCCGATTTTGAGCTGTTCAAAGAGGAAGAGCCGGAAAAAGGCTTTGAATACTGGACGAAAAGAGAGGAAATCTCCCGCATGATGCTGACGGGGCAGCTCAATGAGACGGAATATCTGATTGAGCGCGACGCCGTACAGAAAGAAATTTTCAGCGTATACGCAAGCGTAAACCTTGCGACGGCTTCAAAAGAAGAAATCGGCGGCGTCCTGCGCAAATGCATGGAGCTTGACAGTGCTTTAGCGGATAAAGCGCACGCAGAGGGCAGCGCGGCGGCTCCTCGGCGGATTAGAGGCAATCCTTATTTTAAGGCATATTGGGCGAAAGCGAATGCCGCTTTGAGAGGCTGAATATGAAACACCTAAACAAAATCATCGTTGTTCCGGACTCGTTCAAGGGCAGTATCAGCTCGGCGAAGTTCTGTGAAATCTCAAAAGCCGCAATCGGTGAAATATTTCCCGACGCGAAGGTAATAACTATACCTATCGCCGACGGAGGCGAAGGCACGGTGGACGCCTTTATTTCCGCCGTCGGAGGAAAAAAGGTAAAAGCTGTCGTCAAAAACCCTTTCTTTGAGGATATTGAGAGCTTTTACGGAATGCTTCCGGACAAAACGGCTGTCATCGAAATGGCAGCCTGTGCAGGTCTGCCCCTTGCAGCGGGCAGAGAAAACCCGCTCGTAACCAGCACATACGGCGTGGGGCAGCTTATAGCCCATGCAATAGAGGCAGGCTGCAAAAGCATCATTCTGGCAATGGGCGGAAGCGCCACAAACGACGCGGGCTGCGGAATGGCCAGCGCTTTGGGCGTGAGGTTCTATGACGCGGAGGAAAAGGAATTCATCCCGACCGGCGGAACGCTCCATAGAATTGGTAAAATCGACGTATCGGACGTGAAGCTCGCCGTGCCTGTCACCGCAATGTGTGATATCGACAATCCTCTTTTCGGCGCTCAGGGCGCGGCCTGCGTTTTTGCCCCGCAGAAAGGGGCGGACGAAAGCATGGTGGAGCTTCTGGATGACGGACTGCGTCACTTTGCTCAGACCGTAAAAAGCCGGCTCGATCTCAGCGTGGACGGTCTTGCGGGCGGCGGTGCGGCAGGCGGACTTGGCGCGGGAGCAGTCTGCTTCCTGGGAGCCAGACTCAAAATGGGTATAGACGTTTTACTTGACGCCGCAGATTTCAACGAGCATCTTGAGGACGCCGATCTCGTTATAACCGGAGAAGGCAAAATCGACACTCAGTCGCTTCGGGGAAAGGCGGTCATCGGAGTAGCAAAACGGGCGAAAGCAAAAAACGTCCCCGTGATTGCTGTCGTCGGTGACATCGGTGACGACATAGAGGAAGCCTATGAGCTGGGCGTCAGCGGCATATTCTCGATCAACCGTGTCGCCGTACCCTATGAAAAGGCTATACTGCGAAGCGAAAGCGATCTGTACCTGACGATTGAAAACCTTTTAAGGTTCATTCAAAACATCAGTTAGTCCGCGGACTCAAATTACCGCGGCAGAAGCAAAGCCCGTGTAAACTGTGTTTACGCGGGCTTTGCCGGTTTTATGGTGTTAAAACGGTTTGATCCGCAAATCAAGCGGCATCCTGCTGAGCGGTTCTGCGCCGAAATCACGAATAATAATCGGATATTCGAGCCGCATACCGCCGACATTCGGCTGCGTCATCTGAAGGATCAGCTCGATTGCCATGTTTTCCTGCAGGACAAACTCGCTCCCCGGGTTGATAGACGGAGGAATGCGCGCATCCAGCCCGAGCCCGTGAGAGAAGGACGGGACGATGTAATCATCCACTCCCATTTCGCAGGCCTTGCCGTAGAAATCCGAAAACAGGTCGCCGCAGACAGCGCCCGGCTTCAGTCTGGACATCATATATTCCGCCAGTATTTTCCAGTTGTCGGCCAGCTTCATCTGTGCTTTTGTGGGCTGCCCGATTATGCAGTTAAGGGACAGATCAGAGATGTAGAGATCATACATTGAATGAATATCCACCGTGACGATCTCACCGTACTGGACGCGCTTGTGGCTCGGTATCGAGGTGAAGCACATCGGACGGGACTGATTGTAGCCTGCGCCGATTTCCGTTCCCGTGACGCACCAGTTGAACATACTGCCGGCTTTGCGCATACCGAGCTCCGCATAGCCTGCCAGCTCCGTTTCCGTTATGCCGATGCTGAGCGCTTCGAAAGCCATCTGTTCGCCCAGATCGACCGCCTCTGCCGCGCGGCGCATGAGCTCGATTTCCTCAGTTGTTTTGATAAGCTGCATTTGATTAACCATATTGAGCACGCTGACAATCGACGTCTCGGGGAACTGCTCCTTAAACTCCAGATACTCTCCGGCTGTCAGTACGCCGACATCCACGGCGGTACCGAGTTCAAAGCCAAGCTTCCCCCTGGAAAGACCGTTTCTCGTGACGATATCGTCGATGCAGTCAAAGAGCCTGAGTATCCAGCCCCGCACATCCTGAAAATAGGACTCCGCCTTAACTCTCGGTACGTCCACCTCAAAGGTAATAAGTACCGGTTCTCCGTTTGCCGGAATATACAGCGCGCTGCTCCACGGCGTAAATGCGCCGGTGAAATAACCGATGACGAAACGCCTCGTCAAAAAACTTGCATCAATACCCTCGGCTTGCATTATCTTCTGGAATTCGGCCACTCTTTTTTGATAGTCCATTTTTGTACTCCTTCCCGAAAATTTTGGTCATATATGGTATTTTCATATTATCATCGCAAATCTGAAATAACAAGCTAAACAGAATTGATTCGCTTGTGCTATATTTAGTTGACAGCTTTTGGGGTGAGTGCTAAACTTAAATTAATAGAATATTACTCGGATGAAGGACTCGGGAGAGACCAAATCAGCAGCAGTATGCCTGATTTGGCGCCGAAGGAGCAACAGCGGCAAACTTTCAGGCAAAAAGGACCGGGTCTGGACGAAACTCCGGAAAGCTATTAAATTGGCACCGAAGAAGCAATTCCCCTTTGGGGAAGAATCTTTCAGGTATCAAAACGGAGACGCACCTTGTATTAGGTGCGTCTCCGTTTTTATTATTAGAAAGTGAGAACAGTATGGAAAAGAAAACACCGCTTTACGATTATCATGTGAGTTCCGGGGCAAAAGTCGTTCCCTTTGCGGGATATTTACTGCCCGTGCAGTACACCGACGTTATTGACGAGCACATGGCAGTACGCACCAGAGTCGGAATCTTTGACGTTTCCCATATGGGCGAGGTTATTATCAGCGGTCCCGACGCTCTTAAAAACATCAACTACCTTTTCACCAACGACTTCACAAACATGACCGACGGAAGGGTGCGCTACAGCCCTATGTGCAACGAAGCGGGCGGAGTTGTGGACGATCTTCTGATTTACCGCATGAATCAGAACAAATACATGGTCGTCGTCAACGCGAGCAACCGCGAAAAGGATGTTGAATGGATGAAAGCCCGACTGTTCGGCGATACTGCGCTGGAAGATATTTCGGATTCCGTCGCCCAAATTGCCCTGCAGGGTCCAAGCTCCGAAAAAGTGCTTGCAAAGCTGACGGACGCCTCCTGCCTGCCAGAAAAATACTACACCTTCACCGACAACTGCGAGGTTGCGGGAATCAAGTGTCTTATTTCCCAGACCGGCTATACCGGAGAATTCGGCTATGAGCTGTACTGTGAGGCTCTCGACGCCTTAAAGCTCTGGAACGCTCTCTTGCAGGCAGGAGCGAACGAGGGTCTTATCCCCTGCGGGCTCGGCGCGCGCGATACGCTGCGTCTGGAGGCCGCGATGCCGCTTTACGGACACGAAATGGACGATACCGTCAGCCCGCTCGAGACAGGTCTTGACTTCGGCGTCAAGCTGCAGAAGGACGACTTCGTCGGTAAAAGCGCGCTCATTGCGAGAGGCGAACCCCAAATTACCCGTGTGGGGCTGAAAGTTACAGGACGGGGAATAATACGCGAGCACAGCGCGGTTTTTATCGGAGACGAAATCATCGGTAATACGACCAGCGGAACCTTCCTTCCGTTTTTGAACGGAGCTTACGCGATGGCTTTAATCGATAAGGAGTTCGGCACCTTGGGAACCGCGGTTTCCGTGGATGTGCGCGGACGCAGGATAGCCGCCGAAGTTGTCGCCCTCCCCTTCTATAAAAAATCCAAATAGAATCAGAATATAAAGGAGAAATCAAGATGAACACACCGAAAAACCTTAAATACTCCAAAACCCACGAGTGGGTCGAATTCACAGGTGAAGGCACCGCTAAGGTCGGTCTTACCGATTTCGCACAGCAAAAGATGGGTAAACTGGTTTTCGTTAATCTTCCCATGGTCGGGGATGAGCTCTCCCCCGGTGAGCCCTTTGGCGATGTTGAAAGCGTCAAGGCGGTCTCGGATGTGATTTCACCGGTGGACGGCACTGTCGAAGAAGTCAACGAAGATTTGCTGGACGCCCCTGGGATGATAAACGACGACCCCTACGGCACGTGGCTCGTTAAGGTAAGCGGCGTTTCGAGTTCTGACGATTTGATGACCGCGGAAGAGTACGAGGCATTTTGCGCCGAGGAGGAATAGCCATGCGCCATTACATTTCCATCACGGAAGCGCAAAAAAAGGAAATGCTGGACGCCATAGGTCTTCATTCTGCCGCTGAGATGTATGCCGACGCGCCCTCTGAGCTTATACGGAAAAGCGCCCTTGATATTCCGCGCGGAATGAGCGAGCTTGAAACCCTGCGCGCTGTTGAGGCCATAGCCGCGAAGAACAAAGTATTTCCGACGATTTTTCGCGGCGCGGGCGCGTACCGGCACTATATCCCCGCCATAGTCCCCGCCGTAGTGTCCAAGGAAACCTTTGTGACAGCCTACACCCCCTATCAGTCGGAAATCTCGCAGGGCATTCTGCAGTCGATTTTCGAGTACCAGACCATGATCTGCGAGCTTACGGGAATGGACGTTTCCAACGCTTCTGTCTATGACGGCGCAACAGCCGCCGCCGAAGCCGCCGCGATGTGCCGCGACCGCAAGCGCACCAAAACGCTCATAAGCGCCGCTGCCAACCCCGACGTCATCGAGACCGTCAAAACCTATTGCTGGGGCGCAAACGCCGAGGTTTCGCTTATCCCCTCAAAGGACGGCGTGACGGATATGGACGCTCTGCGCGGAATGCTTGACGAGACCGTCGCCTGCGTTTACATCGCCCAGCCGAACTATTACGGGATGCTTGAGGACGCTGCGGCAATTGGTCAGACAGTCCACGGCGCGGGAGCAAAATTTGTGATGGGGGTCAATCCCATTGCCGCCGCTCTTTTGAAAACACCCGCCGAGTGCGGCGCTGACGTCGCGGTTGGCGAGGGTCAGCCGCTCGGCATGCCGCTTTCCTTCGGCGGTCCCTATCTCGGCTTTATGGCGGCAACGGCCGCCATGATGCGTAAGCTCCCCGGGCGCATTGTCGGAGAAACAACCGATTCCGAGGGAAACCGCGCGTTTGTGCTTACGCTTCAGGCAAGAGAACAGCATATACGCCGCGAAAAGGCAAGCAGCAACATCTGCTCAAACGAGGCTCTCTGCGCGATGACCGCCGCCGTTTATATGGCCGCGATGGGACCCGATGGCATGAAGGACGTCGCCGTCCAATGCCTGTCCAAGGCGCATTATATGGCCTCGGCAATTTCCTCTGTTAAGGGTTTTTCGCTTAGGCGTAAGGGCGAATTCTTCCACGAATTTGTAACCGAATGCCCCATCGAACCTGATAAAGTTATGTCCGCTCTTGAGGAAAAAGGCATACTTGGCGGTCTGCCCCTTGCGGACGGCGGTATCCTCTGGTGCGCGACCGAAATGAATACGAAAAGCGAAATCGATTCTCTTGTTAATATCCTGAGGGAGGTGAGCTCAAAATGAAACTGCTGTTTGAAAAAAGCGTGACGGGCAGAAAAAGCGACTATCTACCGAACTGCGACGTGCCGGTTTTTGAGCTTTCCTCAAGCCTTTTACGCGAAAAGGACGCTCTGCTTCCGGAGCTTTCCGAAAACGACCTGAGCCGCCACTATTCGGCGCTGGAGCGCAGAGCCTACGGCGTCAACAACGGCTTCTACCCGCTCGGCAGCTGCACGATGAAGTACAACCCTAAAATCAACGAAAAAACCGCGGCGCTTCCCGGCTTTGCCGAAATCCACCCCCTGCAGCCGCGCTCGACGGTACAGGGCTGCATTGAAGTCCTTTCCGATATGGAAAAGATGCTTTGCGAGATTACGGGTATGGACGCTATGACCTTCCAGCCCGCTGCCGGCGCTCACGGTGAATTCACTGGAATGCTCCTCATCAAGAAGTACCACGAGAAGCGCGGCGAGGGAAAAATCCGCACCAAGGTCATAATTCCGGACAGCTCCCACGGCACCAACCCTGCTACCGCCGTCATGTGCGGCATGACGGTCATAAGCATTCCCTCGGGCAGCGACGGCTGCGTGGACCTCGAAAAGCTGCGCGAAGCTGTGGGCGGCGATACCGCGGGACTGATGCTCACCAATCCGAACACACTCGGCATATTCGACAGAAACATTCTTGAAATCACAAAAATTGTCCACGACGCGGGCGGGCTTTGCTATTACGACGGCGCGAACCTCAACGCCGTAATGGGCGTTATCCGACCCGGCGACATGGGCTTTGACTGCGTGCATCTCAACCTCCACAAAACCTTTGCAACGCCACACGGAGGAGGGGGTCCCGGCAGCGGCGCGGTTGGCTGCAAGGCGTTTCTGGCGCCTTATCTGCCCAAGCCGCAGACTGTCTGCGACGATGGCAGGTTCTCGTTTAAGACGGACTGTCCGGACAGCATCGGCAAGGTCAAGGCGTTTTACGGTAACTTCGCGGTGATGGTAAGAGCTTTTACCTATGTTCTCACGCTCGGCTGTGAAGGCATCCCCGAGGCTGCCGAGCACGCGGTTTTATCTGCAAACTACCTGAAAAAACGGCTGTCGGAGAAATACACGATGGCCTTCGACGGCATCTGTATGCACGAATTCGTTATGACGCTCGAAAAAGAAGCGAAAGAGAAAAACGTATCGGCTCTGGATATTGCCAAAGCCCTACTCGACAGGGGCATCCATCCGCCAACGATGTATTTTCCGCTCATCGTGCATGAGGCGCTTATGGCGGAGCCCACCGAAACCGAGGGAAAGGAAACGCTGGACGAGGCGGCTGACATTTTCCTTGCCGTCTATGACGAGGCGATGAAGGACCCGGAGAAAATGCATCTTATGCCACTGAACACGCCCGTTCAACGTCCCGACGAGGTCGAAGCGGCGCGCAGTCCGCGGCTTCGCTGGAAGCCTGACGTACAGTAGACGCCGCAGAAATTAAGGAGAAAATCAAATGTCCCCTAAATATGATCTGGTAGTGATCGGCGCAGGGCCGGGCGGCTATACGGCGGCTGTTTCCGCGGCACAGCACGGGATGAAAACCGCGCTGGTGGAAGCGCGGGAAGTCGGCGGCGCCTGCCTGAACCGCGGCTGTATCCCTACGAAAACGCTGCTGCACTCAGCGGAGCTTTACCGCGAGATGAAAAGCGGCGAAGGCATCGGCGTTTATGCCGAGGGTCTCAGCTATGACCTTCGCGCCATGTATAGCCGAAAGGATGAGGTCGTGACCGGGCTGAGAGACGGCATCGAGGCGCTTTTAAGGGCTAACAAGGTCGAGCTTGTCCACGGCACGGCGAAAATTCTCTCCGCTTCAGAGGTTCTGGTGAGTAAGGGCGGAGAAAGCACGCTTCTTGAAGCGTCAAAAGTGCTTATTGCCGTCGGCTCCGCCCCTTCCCGCCCGCCGATTGATGGCATTGATTTGCCCGGCGTTGTAACGAGCGACGGGCTGCTGGAAGCTCGTACGGCGGACTATAAAAGCCTTGTGATAATCGGCGGCGGCGTGATAGGCGCGGAGTTTGCATCGGTTTTCGGTGCGCTCGGCTGTGAAGTGACGATTATTGAAGCGGCTGAGCGCATTGTTCCCGCGCTTGACCGCGAGCTTTCGCAAAATCTAACGGCAATCCTCAAAAAAAGGGGCGTCGCAATAAATACGGGCTGCTCTGTTGAACGCATTTCACAAAGCGGCGGCGATCTTTGCTGCCGCTTCACGGGGAAAAACGGCATTCAGGAGCTTACCGCACAGGGTGTTCTGGTTTGTGTCGGCAGAAGACCGGATACTGCGGAGCTTTTCGGCGAGGGCGTCAATATCGCTCAGGGACGCGGAATAATAGTCGACAGGCGCTTTGAAACAAGCGAAAAGGGTATATACGCCATCGGCGACGTAATTGCGGGCAGCATCGCGCTCGCTCACGCGGCCTCGGCGCAGGCTCAGAACGTAATTGCCGAAATGGTCGGGGAAAAGCCCCCCGTCGATCTTTCCGCCGTGCCAAGTTGCGTCTACACAAGCCCCGAAATCGCCTCTGTCGGAATAACTGCGGAGGAAGCCAAGGCTCGGAGCGTCGAAGTTATCGTCGGCAAGAGTCCGATGTCCGCAAACGGAAAGACAGTCATCGAGCGTCAGGACAGAAGCTTTGTTAAGCTCGTTTTTGACGCGGATTCCGAAGTTCTGCTCGGCGCGCAGCTCATGTGCTCGAGAGCCTCGGATATTATCAGCGAGCTTTCCTCGGCTATTCTGAATAAGCTGACGATATGGCAGCTCGCTTCGGTAGTTCGACCGCACCCGACTTTTTCCGAGGCCGTGAGCAAAGCTGCGGAGGACGCAAAAGAACGCGCAGCCAAAAAGCCGCCGGAACGAAAAGGTGAGGCATGAAGCTGAAGGTATTTATTACGGAATGTACCGATCCATACAGGAACCTTGCGGCCGAGGAGCTGCTGCTGCGCCATGTTCAGCCGGACGAGGTGCTGCTCTATCTGTGGCAGAACGACAACACCGTCGTAATCGGTCGCAACCAGAACGCGTGGCGCGAATGCGCTCTGGAGACCTTTGCCGCGGAAAGAGGCAGGCTTGCCAGACGTCTTTCGGGCGGCGGAGCGGTCTATCACGATCTCGGCAACCAGAACTTCACCTTTTTTGCGCGCGATGATTTGTATGACGCGTCGAAGCAGGCCGAGGTCATTTGTATGGCGGCGCGGGAGTTCGGAATCAAGGCGGAGCGAAATGGACGAAACGACATAGTCGCCTACGACAGGAAGTTCTCCGGCAACGCTTACTACGCCTCGGGAAGCTCGCACTATCACCACGGAACGATACTCTTATCCTCGGACATGAGCAAACTCGGTCGCTTTTTAACTCCCTCAAAGGAAAAACTGCAGGCAAGGGGCGTCGAAAGCGTGCGCTCGCGCGTTGTCAATCTTTGCGAGCTTGCTCCCGAAATCACCCCCGAGAGCATGCGGGAAGCTCTCGTCTCCTCCTTTGAAAAGCTCTACGGTGCAAAAGCCGAGATCATTGGCGGGTCTGTGCTCGATGAAACAGAGCTGCAACAGCTGACGGAGCATTACGGTTCCCGCGAGTGGACGCTCGGCAGACTTTCCGATTTCAGTCAGAAATTTCAAACCAGACTATCCTTCGGGGAAATTGAGCTTCAGCTCGTCGTGACGGACGGAGTAATCAAAGAAACAATCCTTTACTCCGATGCCCTGAATGCCGACTGGGTCAGCGCCGTTGCGGAGAAGCTGACCGGCTGCACTTTAGGCTCCGCTTTGCTTCGGGAGCGGCTTTCCGAGCTGAGCATCGACAAAGAGCAGACCGAGGAATTTTCAAGCTATCTTAGCTCGGTTATATCATAATTCAGGGCTCATTCAGGAACACAGCCCCCAAGGACTGAGACGGGTCTTTTTTTCATGCTCACAGAACAGAGCTTTTTGCTGCATCTCAGAATTATCTGCCATGTTCTGTTGAGCTTCATATATTTTGCACAGAATCGTCATATTTGCCGTTCGAAGCGGCTTTCTCCGCAAGAGCTGAGGCTCAATTCCGATTTAGCCTGCGGAGCGGCGCAGCCGCCTCATATTTATTTGACGAAACAGAATTGCCAATATATAATGTATACCAGTATCGAATTTTAGATAATTTATTGTTTTTTTGTTTGAATTCTTCGGATTCGGCAAGTGAAACGAGGCTTTTCGCCGCTTCTCCTCTAAGCACCCAAACCTGAAAAAAAACGTAATGATTGGAGGCAGTCTGAATGCCGGATAAAGTACGCGGGCAGGTTCTTAGCGCTATGCCAATCAGCTACGCGTTGCATAGAATAATTCTTGACGGCGCGGGACTCCCCTGTGATTATGAGTTTCTTGAAGCCAACAAGGCATTTGAAGCATCCACCGGTCTGAAAGTCTCCGAAATTATAGGCAAAAAGGTGACTGAAATTTTGCCGGACATCAGGGAAGACAAATTCGACTGGATAAAAACCTACGGTGAAGTGGCTCTTACGGGGCAGAGTCTTGATTTTGAACAATACTCCGGACCTTTGAAAAAGTGGTACAGAGTCAACGCCTATTCGCCCGAAAAAGGCTATTTTGTTACTCTCGTAAATGAAATCACCAAGCAGAAAGAGCTCACTCTCGGTTTGGAGGAAAGCAACCGTATACTTTCGGATTTTCTCAATTCCAGCACCGATTTAATTTTCCTGAAGGATAAAAATCTCCGCCACGTTTTTGCCAATAACGCTCTGGCGGATTTTCTCGGTACAACGCCCGAAGATATGGTAGGGAAAAATGATCTTGAGGTCTACCCGCAAGAGGTCATAAGTATAAGCAGCGTTTCTGATGCGGATGTGCTGAATACCGGTCTCAGATGTTCTTTTGAGGAGACTGCTTTTGACAGGAGCTTTGAAGTTACGAAGTTTCCGGTGCACTATCCGGACGGTTCTGTAGGAGTCGGCGCGTATATCAAGGACATTTCAGAGCTCAAAAAGCAGGCAGAAAACCTGAAAATGCAGATAAATAGGCAGAATATTCTGTTAGACGTCTTCCTAAAAAATTTCAAGGACCGTCAGGAGCTGCTCGACTACACGCTTCGCAGAGCGCTTGAGCTGACCGGCAGCCAATACGGCTACATATGTCTGTATGATGAAGAAAAGCGCGAATTCACAATGAACTCGTGGATTGCAGGCGTTACGACCGACTGCCTTGTCGCAGATAGGCAGAAAAAATATCCGCTGGACGAAACCGGCATCTGGGGCGAAATTGTAAGGCAGCGCAAACCGATTGTCGTCAATGACATAAACAGTTCCAACTTCCAGGACAGCGGCTTGCCGAGTGATCATACCGTACTTAACAATTATATGTCGATACCTATAACGGTCGATAATAAGATCGTTGCCGTTGCGGGTCTGGGCAACAAGTCGTCCGCCTACGCCGACATTGACGTTAATGAAATGATTATTCTGATGCAGAGCACCTGGCTGGCGGTCGAAAAGATAAGCGCTCAGCTGCAAACGGTCACCGAGCGCGAAAAGTATCAGTCCATCCTTAACGAACTGCCGGCTATGATCTGTGAGTTTTTGCCGGATTTGTCACTTACCTTTGCCAACAGAGAATACTGCAGTTTCTTCGGCGTAACGGCTGAATCTATCGCAGGCAGAAAATTCCTGGATCCTTTCGCCGACGAGGAAAGAGAAACGATCCGCCGCCATCATCTGGAGCTCTCGCCGCAGAACAGAACGAAAGATTATGAACTCGAAATCGAAATCGGCGGAGAAAAGCGCTGGCACAGACTTCGTGACATCGGCATCTTTGATGAGCGGGGAAACCCGCTGCGGTATTGCTCCGTCGGGTTTGATACCACAGATCAGAAGGTTTCCTCAGAAGAAAGAGAGCGGCTGCTTGCGCAGATGGACGCTATGTTCAGCGGGCACGAAGCAGTCATGCTACTGATCGATCCTGCAACCGGCATGATAATCGACGCCAATCCCTCAGCTTCGAACTTTTACGGCTATAGCCGCGAAGAACTGCTTGATATGCGAATACAGGATATAAACCAGCTTCCCCTGGAGGATGTCGCATTATACCGGCAGATGATACTCGTTAAAGAGCAGAAACACTTTACTTTCCCCCACAAGCTCAAGAACGGACAAATCAGGGTGGTTGACGTTTACAGCAGTCCTATCTCATACAACAACCGCACCGTACTGTTCTCCATCGTGTTCGATGCCACGCAGAGAGAGGAAGCCTTCCATGAAATCGTATATATAAGCTATCACGACTATCTTACGGGGGCTTACAACAGAAGATATTTCGAGGAGGAATTCGAGCGTCTTAACACGGAGAAAAACTTTCCGATTGCCGTCCTTATGGGTGATATCAACGGACTTAAACTGATAAACGACTCCTTCGGTCACCACGAGGGCGACAACCTCATAAGAAGCGCCTCCGAAAGGATATCCGATTGTTTGAGGCCCCGCGATATTCTTGCCAGAATCGGCGGAGACGAGTTCGGCGTAATTATCCCGAAAACCTGCGATGAAGAAGCAGCCGATATGGTTTCGAGAATCAAGCAGAACACCGAGAGAGAAATCGGCAGTAAGGACGCCGGTAAATATCTGCTTTCCATCTCCTTCGGCTACGCAATCCAGAAAAACGTCCATGATGACCTCGGCGGGCTGATGAAAGAAGCCGAGGGCTATATGTACAACAAGAAATACTATGACAGCCGGAGTATTAAGGGGAAGACAATCGAAATAATCATGAAAACTCTTTTCGAAAAAAGCCCGCGGGATAAAATGCATTCGGAACGAGTCGGAAATATATCTGCAGCGATCTCGGAAGCTCTCGGTTTTGACAAGGAGCGTATAAACAAAATCAGAGTCGCGGGCTGGCTGCACGACATAGGCAAGATAGGCATCCCCGAAAGCGTGCTTAACAAGAAGGGCAAGCTCGACCACCTGGAATGGACCGTAATGAAAGCGCATCCCGAGAAAAGCTGGAGGATACTCGAAAACACCTTCGAATTCTCCGAGATTTCTAATATAGTCCTGCACCACCACGAAAAGTGGGACGGCAGCGGCTACCCGAAGGGGCTGAAGGGCAGTGAGATCCCGCTCGAATCGAGGATTATTTCGGTGGCCGACGCGTATGACGCGATGACCTATAATCGCAGCTACAGAAGAAAAGTCAGTCCGGCGGAAGCAATCAAGGAGTTGAAAAGATGCTCCGGAACCCACTTTGATGCGGATGTCGTCAGAGTTTTTGTCGAACAGGTGCTCACGAATGAGAAGGACTTCTTCTCGAAGGACGGCTCCGATCAAAATTCCATCTTCGATTTATAAAAAAAAGAACCCGAAACGGGTTCTTTTTTAGCAAGACCGATACCGCCTTACAGAACTTTACTGAGAAAATCAACCGTTCTGGGCTCTCTTGGATGGTTTAATAACTGATCGGGAGTTCCCTCCTCAACGATATAGCCGCCGTCCATGAACAGTATCCTGTCACCCACCTCGCGGGCAAAGCCCATTTCATGCGTTACGACCACCATTGTCATACCCATTCTTACGAGGTCCTTCATTACGTTAAGGACTTCTCCCACCATTTCGGGATCGAGCGCGCTCGTCGGCTCGTCGAAAAGCATAACGTCAGGGTTCATCGCAAGAGAGCGCGCAATCGCTACACGCTGCTTCTGTCCGCCTGAGAGCTGCGCCGGATATATATTTGTCTTATCCGATAGCCCGACCTGACGAAGCAGCTCGTCCGCCTTTGCGGACGCTTCTTCCCTGCTCATGGTTTTGAGCGTGAGAGGCGCGAGCATTATATTTTCCTTTACGGTTTTATGCGGAAACAGATTGAAATGCTGAAAAACCATTCCGATATTCTGCCGGACCTTGTTGAGGTCCGTTTTTTTATCTGTCAGATCGTAGCCGTCGACAATAATCGTTCCGCCGTTTATCTCCTCAAGACTGTTCAGACAGCGCAGAAAAGTTGATTTTCCTGAACCCGAAGGACCGATTACAACCACAACCTCGCCCTCCGCGATTTCCGTGCTGACGTCTTTCAAAACCTCAAGCTTGCCAAACGACTTAATCAGATTCTTTACGATAATCTTACTTGCCATAAGTCGTCCTCTTTTCTATCATCTTCGCGGCAGCCGTGAGGATGCTTACGATTACCCAATAGTATATACCCACTATTGCGTACATTATAAAGTATTCCATATTGTTTGAGACGATTATTCTTGTGTTCTGAACAAGCTCGCGCAAACCGAAAAACGAAAGCAGCGACGAGTCTTTAAGCGTGACAATAAACTGGTTTATTATGGAAGGAAGCATCGTACGTACTGCCTGCGGCAACACGATTTTTCTCATTGCCTGACCGTACGAAAGTCCGAGGCTCCTTGCCGCCTCCATCTGTCCCTTGTCAACCGCTTCTATTCCGCCGCGGATAAGCTCTGTCATATACGCGCCCGCGTTCAGAGACAGGATTACGACGCTTACGACCATGATCTGCCACTTGAAGCCGAAAGCCATCGGAAGCCCGAAAAAGATGAACAGAATCTGTACCACGAGCGGGGTTCCGCGAATAATGCTGAGATATGTATCGGAAAGGAATTGCAGAAGCTTAAATTTCGACAATTTGAACAGGCAGAAAATTATGCCCAGAACGGTAGCTATCGTGAGCGACATTAAGGTGACCTCAATGGTAATTACCATTGCGTCAAGATAAGTCGGAAGGTATTTATAAAATAATTCAAAAAATTTCATGGGCATTTCCTATCTGTCGCGGATTTATCCAAAAACACTGACACTTCGGAAAGAATCACTGTTTCAGAATAAATCGGTATCCTAAAAAACAAGTTAAACCTGATAAACCGTCGGTGGCCGGTGGATGTCTCCATCCGGCCACCTCGGTATAGCGATTATTTCGGGTTCGGATTACTTCGCGCCGAAATAAGTGTTAAGAATCTCGTCATATTTGCCGCTGTCCTTCAAACGGGTAAGGCCTTCGTTGAAAGCAGCTATAAGCTCGGGGTTCGTGCCCTTCATGACCGCAAAGCCGTAGGGTGCGGAGTCCTCGGACTGGGCGATAACCTTGCAGGCAACCTTGCCGCTGGTGATTTCGTACTGGATTATGGGATAATCTTCGAAGCAGGCAACAGCCTGTCCGGATTCGACGTAGGTATACATCGTTGCGGAATCCTCAACATAGAGAATGTTCAGTTCATAGTCCGCGGCAAGGGATTCGGCGTAAGCCGCACCGGTTGTGCCGCTCTTTGCAACAACTGTAGCGCCCTTGAGATCGTCAAGGGAAGCGACTGTAGAATCGGCTGCAACGGCAACGCCTGTCGCGCTGTCATAGTAGGAATCGGAGAAATCGTATTTCAGCTGACGCTCTTCGGTGATGGACATACCTGCCATAACTGCGTCAACCTGTCCCGCTTCAAGAGCAGCGACGGAAGCGTTGAAGCCGAGAACCTGCCATTCAACTGTGAAGCCCATTTCTTCTGCTATAGCGTCCAGAAGCTGGATATCGATTCCGGTGTGCGTTCCGGTCTCGTCTTCGAACTCGAAGGGAGCGAAGGTCGTGTCTGTGCCGATAGTGTAGGTTTTGCCGACAGCCGCATCATAGGGATTGGATTCAGCAGCTGAAGAAGCCTCGGGAGAGGCTGAAGTTTCCGCCGTCTTCGTGCCGCAGCCCGCAAGCAGGGCGAGGCAAAGTACGAGCGCGAGGGTCAGAGCAAGATACTTTTTCATTTTTTTCCTCCATAAGTATTATTCTTCTATACAGGCCGATAACGATACAACGAGTGAAAGGCAAAGCCATCGGTATGTTTATCAACGCCGCCGCCTGTATTTATGCCGCGAACAGTCGGAGAGCGCCAATAATCAGTTAGTAAAAGCTACGGCCAAAGCACTGCAGCGATTTAATTTGTTAATATGACCAAACAATTGCAGTACAAAAAGTCATACCTTGCATATTTCAGTAAAACAACGTGAGTATTATACCAAATGTATACTGTGATATGCAAGGGTTATTTGGTATTTAATCATTGTTCTTTGCCAAATAACCACATTTATATGCATTTCGTGCTCTCCGCACGAGCACAAAAATGAAAGGTTCGTCAAATGCCGTTCACAAAAGCTTGCGGAACGCCGATTTTCGCATACAAAAAAAAGCAGAATTGTCTTGACAAATACGAAGGTACCTGTATAATAATTGACAAGGTACCTTGCTATTCATCGTACCGTATCTCATTTTATCGGAGGCGCCTCAATGGGCAAAACAAATCCTGATCTTTTTGAAGAATTCAGCCGCGTTCAGAAGCTTCTTTCAAAATACCAGCTTTGGCATTACAGGAATTTCGGGCCCTCCGGGGACCCTCACAGAGGGCAGGGACGCGTTCTCGCCGTCCTGAAGCTGCAGCCCGAGATTAGCCAAAAAGAACTGGGCTATCTTCTCGATATGCGAAATCAGTCCCTGGGCGAGCTTTTGAGCAAGCTTGAAAGATCCGGAGCGATAAGCCGCGAGGCTTCGGAGGAAGACCGCAGAAGCATGAACATAAAGCTGACCGAACACGGCGCCCAACTGATCGAGCAAGGATGCCGAAAGCCGGACGATGTCGGGCGCGTGTTCGAGTGTCTTTCGGCGGAAGACAGAGCAAAGCTCAATGACATCCTTGAACGTCTTTCCGGCGAGCTGAAAAAGCTGCTTGGAAGCGATGAAAAGGCCGAAGAAAAAGATACGGGAAAAAGCCGGCGTCACCGCAAGGGCGAAAGCGAGCCGCCCGTCGGGAAGCCAGAATCGGTATCCGCTCGTGAAAACGTTAGGCGTCACGGCGGAGAGCGCCTGAAAAAGCAGAAAGAAGGCAGCGAATTATGAGACGTACCGCGGAAATATGCTCAATTTTTATACCTCATGAAATCATCGGTCATCTCTGGAACATTGTCGATCTTTACGGGGAGGACAGCTACCTCTTCGTTCTGACCTCAAGGCGGCTGGGCGACAGATCGATACAAGACATCAGAATAGACATCGACGGGTTTTCTTTTCACCATTCCGTCCTGGGGTTCAGCCCCGTCAATTTTACCGTCAGTGTACGCCGGAAAGGCAATGATACATACATGACGCTTATTCCGTCGGAAAAAGCGCTGCGTGAAATCAGAAAATGGCAAAAGATATGGAACGCTCTGACGTTTTTTGAAAAAAAACCGTGCGTGCCGCCGCCCCGCCGCATCTTTCTGCGCAAAGCGGGCTAGACAGAACCGTAACCGATATTGTACACGTGCCAAAACACCTGTTTTGACACGTGTTATTTTGTTGTGGCTCAGGCGGTTTCTGCGTTTTAAGTTATTTTTAAGTACAGTTAAGGTATACGCTATAGTATTTATTTTTAGAAAAATATAACAAATAATTATCAATCCAATTGGAAGAAGTGGTTAAATGAAGCTTTTGAGCGTCAACAAAAAAATAAGCGGCAGCGCTTTTGTGAGCAGAATCGGAAAGCTCGTAAGGAAAACCGGTAAAGACGAAAGCGGCGAGCTGTCCGAGCTTAGCGCCAATCCCAAAAAGAAAAAGAAAAAGAAAAAAATTATCATAATTGCAGCCTGTGCCGTTGTAGTGCTTATCGGAGCCGTAATTGGAATAAAGGCGTTAAGCGCATCCAAAAACGCGGCTGGCACAAGTGTTACATATACCACTTCCACGGTCGAAAAGCGCGATATTTCCGTTACGTTGAGCGGCAGCGGAACCCTGGAGCCCGCCGATTCCTATGAAGTCACTTCGCTTGCCTCCGGCGAGATACTCAGCGCCGATTTCGAGGAAGGCGACACGGTTGAGGAAGGCGATATCCTTTATCAAATCGATACGGCAGACGCCGAAACCTCCATAAAAAGCGCTGAGCTGAACCTTCAAAAAAGCCAGCTCAGCTATAACAACGTTGCCGAGACCCTTTCTAACCTAAATGTAAAGTCTCCTGCCGCGGGAACGATAACGCAGCTCAGCGTTGAAGTCGGCGACACCGTGCAGAACGGTTCGCAGATCGGAACGGTGCGCAACAGCGCAACCATGACCCTTATGGTGCCTTTCAACTCCGCCGACGTCGCTTCCTTCTATGTCGGCGAGCCAGCCAGCGTTACGCTCGACAGCACTTTTGAAACCTTGAGCGGAACAGTATCAAAAATCAGTAACACCGAGCAGGTTTTGACAGGCAATATGCTTGTAAAATATGTGACCATCGAGGTAACCAACCCCGGTGGTATCACCGACACGACCGAAGCCACCGCTACCGTCGGCGACGTTGCCTGCAACAGCAGCGCCTCATTTTCCTATAAGAGCTCTCAGACGATAACGGCAAAGGCCTCGGGCACCGTTGCTTCAATTCTTGTGGACGAGGGCGACTCCGTGCAGAAGAACACCGTAGTCGTCAAGCTCGAAAGCGACGATATCGCACAGAACGTTGCAAGCGCAAAGCTCTCCCTTGAGGACGCGGAAAACAACCTCGAAAACAAGCAGGAGGCGCTGGACGACTATACCATTGAGTCCCCTATCTCCGGAACCATCATAACAAAGTCCTACAAAGCGGGAGATAATATCGGCTCAAGCTCGAGCAGCAATACCACTCTCTGCACTATTTATGATTTGTCTTACCTGACAATGGAGCTGAGTGTCGACGAGCTTGACGTAAGTTCAGTCGAGGTCGGGCAGGAGGTCAGCATCACTGCCGACGCCGTTGAGGGAAAGACCTATACCGGCACAGTTACAAAAGTCAACATCAGCGGTACGACGTCAAACGGCGTGACCGCCTATCCCGTCACCGTCAGAATCGACGAAACGGAAGGGCTTCTTCCCGGCATGAACGTTGACGCGGAAATCGTTGTGTCTTCCGTGACTGACGTTCTCGCCGTTCCTGTCGACGCCGTCGTCCGAGGTAATCAGGTACTTGTCAGAACATCGAAAACCGGCAGCTCTGACGTAACCGAGGGTCAGGCTCTGGAGGCCGGCAGCAGCGGGATACCGGACGGCTTCGAATATGTACAGGTGACTCTAGGCGTAAACAACGACGAATATATCGAAATTGACAGCGGTCTTGAAGAGGGCGACATCGTCGCCGTTGTAACAGTCAACACCGATACAGGTGAGTCTACGACGGCTACCGGTCTCACAGGGCTAACCGGAGGAGGCGGCGGTGAAATGCCTTCCGGCGGTGGCGGCGGGCAAATGCCTTCCGGCGGCGGCGGCGCTCCGATGGGAGGCTGACCCTGATGGCACCTCTTATAGAATTCAAGGATGTTTATAAAATCTATTATATGGGCGACAATGTTGTCCGTGCCGTGGACGGCATCTCCCTGCAGATCGAAAAAGGCGAATTCGTCGCGATTGTGGGACAGTCCGGTTCCGGAAAATCAACCTGCATGAACATAATCGGCTGTCTGGATGTTCCGACTCAGGGGCAGTACATACTCGGCGGAAAAGACGTCGGCAAGCTCAATGACAACAAGCTGGCAGAAATCCGGAACAAAATGCTCGGCTTCATCTTTCAGCAGTATAACCTTCTTCCAAAGCTGACCGTTCTCGAAAACGTTGAGGTCTCAATGCTCTACGGCGGCATTCCTAAGGCTCAGCGTGTGGAGCGCGCAAAAAAAGCTCTTGACCGCGTAGGGTTGACAGACAAGCTGGACAACACCCCTTCACAGCTGTCCGGCGGTCAGCAGCAGCGTGTCTCAATTGCAAGAGCGCTTGCCGGAAGTCCCTCCGTTATTCTGGCGGACGAGCCGACCGGCGCGCTTGATTCGAAAACCGGACGCGATGTTCTGCGTCTGCTTCAGGATCTGCACGACGAGGGCAACACGATAGTTCTCATAACCCACGACAACTCAATCGCCAATACGGCGCCTCGCATAATCCGGCTCACGGACGGAAAGGTCGTTTACGACGGTCCGAGCGGAATGAAAGGTTCGGTGGTACAGACGGCAGAAGAGGAGGCGAGGGCTAAATGAATTTCTTTCAGTCCTTCAAACTTGCCATTCAAAGCATACTTAAAAGCAAGGTTCGAGCCTTCCTTACGATGCTAGGCATCATAATCGGAGTTGGCGCCGTAACGGTCATCGTCGGAATGGGCAACGGCATGGAAAACTATATTTCCAGCAGCTTTGAAAGCATGGGCACAAACCTCATCACGGTCAGCATTCAGGGCAGAGGAACTTCCCGCTCCGTGGATGTTGAGGATATGTACGCGCTCGTCGCGGACAATCCCGATGTTATCGGCTATGTTTCGCCTACCGTGTCCGTTTCGGGCTCGGTCAAGATCGGCAGCGAGACGCTTTCGTCCACAACCGTTACGGGAGTCGGCGAAGACTACGGCACTATAAAAAAATACAGCACAGCTGACGGAAGATTTATCCAGTACGTCGATATACTGCGCCGGCAGAAAGTCTGCGTTGTCGGGAGCTATATCGCAGCCACCTACTACGACGGAAACGCTGTCGGACAGACTCTCAAGCTAAACGGCAACGCCTATACCATCGTCGGCGTACTGAACACAGAGGATGACAGCACGGAGGGCAGCACGGACGACGCGGTATACATACCTTATACCAATGCCGCAAAACTCAGCTGGACCGGACAGATTTCGAGTTACGCCTTCAGCGCAACGACAGAAAATACTATCGATCAGTCCGTAACGCTTATCGAGGACACTCTGTACAAGGTCTACGAGAGCGACGACTACTACACAGTTACCAGCATGACCGAAATGCTTGACAGCATGACCGAAATCATCAATGTTGTTGTCATGGTACTGGGTGCGATTGCCGCAATCTCGCTTGTCGTCGGCGGTATCGGCATTATGAACATCATGCTGGTCTCCGTCACAGAACGAACAAGAGAAATCGGCATCCGCAAATCCCTCGGTGCCAAGCAGAAGGATATAATGCAGCAGTTCGTAATCGAGGCGGCGACAACGAGCGCTTTGGGTGGTATTGTCGGTATAGCGGTGGGTTATCTGCTCTCCTCGGTCGCGACTAAAATCATTGTGACCCTGATGGCGACGGAAATAACAGTTGTACCTTCCACCAGCGCCGTAATCGGAGCTTTCTCCGTCTCGGTCGCAATCGGCATAATCTTCGGCTATCTTCCAGCGAGAAAGGCCGCCAGACTCAACCCAATTGACGCACTTCGCTATGATTAACAGCAATATAATGAAAAAGCGGCAGGAAGAATTCTCCCTGCCGCTTCAGCCTTCGGTTTATCAATACCACTTTTGCTTCTTGAAAACGACCATACACCCTATGACGACGATAATGCTCAATAAAATGACAAAGGGATACCCGAAACTCCATTCGTATTCAGGCATATCCAAATTCATCCCGTACCAGCCGACAATCAGCGTAAGTGGGAGAAAAATTGCAGTTATGACTGTAAATATCTTCATTATCTGGTTCTGCTCGATGTCAATCTGCGCCTGATAAGCCTCTCTTACCTGCGTGATGTATTCGCGCAGGTGCATAACGGAGTTCAAAAGATAGTCCATCCGTTTGTCAAGAGACACAAACCTTTTCTGCATTTCATCGGAAAAAGCCCTGTTAGCGTTTTCGGTCAGCTCCTCGGTTATAAGGGCAAGCTGCTCATAATAGCGTTTCAGTTTCAGAAGCTCGCGGCGTATGTCGATGATTACGTCCGAGTTTTTTATATTGGATCTCTTTTCCTTTATGAGGCTGTCTTCAAGGTCGGTGATGCGGTCTTCGAACTTCTCAAGCTCATACACATCGTTTGCCGTCAGAGTGCTGATAAACTGCAGCAGCTGCTTAAAGGGCTCAAGCTTTTCGTCCACATCGCTCATTATCTCGATGCATCGCCTGTTGTCGCTGACAAAAACCAAATCCTCGGCACCGCAGTATACGCAGACCCGTTCATCCCTGAGCGACGGGTTTTTAATATCGCAGAAATGAAACGCGACCAGAAACGACCCGTTCTCAAGCGCGAAGCATATGTGTCTGTTGGCAAGCAGCCTCGAAAAAAGGTCAAAACTCACATAGTCGAGCAGCGCTTCGATCTTTTTAACTTCTAGCATCTTTCGCATGATGTTCCCCCTGAAAATCCACAGATAATCAACTAAATATGTCCGCTTTGAGTATAGCATAAATTCAAAATCAATCAAGTTTATTGTGATACGCAATTCTCATTAAATACGGATTGTACTTTTCATTTGTCTGGATTATAATTGACTAAAATACGAGTTCAAGAATATAGGAGGAACCGGAATGATTGACATTGACGAAACCATGAAAAACCTTAGATTACGCGGCTTTGACGCGAGCTTTTTCCAAAGCGGCGGCGAAGCGGTTGAGTATCTTGCATCTTCGCTTAAGGGCGAGACTATCGGCTTCGGCGGAAGTATAACGCTCGAGGCTTTGGGTCTTTATGACCGCCTTAAGGAAAACAACAGCGTTTTTTGGCATTGGAGAGAAAAGAAGGATGAAACATACAGAAGCGCGGCCGAGGCCGAGGTTTACATAACTAGTGCCAATGCCGTCGCTCAGACTGGTGAGATAATCAATATAGACGGCTCGGGAAACAGAGTTGCAAGTACTTTGTTCGGCAAGAGAAAGGTTTACATAATTGTTGGCATAAACAAACTCGCAGAGGACTATGACAAAGCGCTCTGGCGTGCCAGGAACATTGCCTCGCCCCTCAATGCGCGGCGGCTCAACAGGAACACCCCCTGTGTCAAAGGCGAGCTGAAGTGCTACGACTGCAAAAGCCCGGACCGTATCTGCAGAGCTCTCGTCGTGCTTTGGAATAAAATGTACAGCGCGGAAAAGGCTGAGGTCGTCATCATAAACGAGGAGCTGGGATATTAAGCTGCCTCTCGCCGCCTGACTGAGGCATAAAGGAACGGACATCCTTCCGGGTGTCCGTTCCTTTATGGTCTTGGATGCCGCTAAACTCTATCAGCAAACTTTTTGTTATAAGCTTCGATTGCATTTTTGATCGCCTCGACCGCTTCCGGACGGTGTTTGACTTCTTCAACGCTTGTCGGCTTGCCCTCAAGCATTTTATACACGGAGAAGAAGTGCCGAATTTCATCGAAAATATGCTGCGGCAGATCGTCTATGTCTTTGTAGGAGTTGAAGGTGGGGTCGGCATAGGGTATCGCGATGATTTTCTCGTCACTTCTGTTGTTGTCAATCATCTTGATCATCCCGATCGGGTAACATCTAACGGTCACCAGCGGATCAATCGCCTCGCTGCAGAACACAAGGACATCAAGCGGGTCATCGTCTTCCGCGTAGGTGCGCGGAATGAACCCGTAATTTGACGGATAGTGAGTCGAGGTATAGAGCACTCTGTCAAGTATCAGAAAACCGGTCTGCTTGTCAAGCTCGTATTTTTTCTTGCTTCCTTTTTCAATCTCGATAACCGCAATAAAATCCTCGGGATTTATCCTTTCGGGAGCTATGTCATGCCAAATATTGCTCATGTTATCCTCCAGTTCGATTATGTGTTGCCGATTGCGATGCTCTCGATAATGTTTGCGACATTTTCGCAGGTATCGCAGCACTTTTCAAAGAACTCATATATCTCACGCCACGCGATAATCTCAAAAGGATCTGTCGAGGAGGTGTGAAGGTTCCTCATGCACCCGACATACAGATCGTCGCCGAGCTCTTCGAGGCGGTTTATTTCAATAATCAGCTCGCCCAGTTTTTTGGACCTTTTGAAATTCGGGAACTCATCGATCATATCCTTCATCGCTTGGCATAAGCGAATGACTATATCCGCAAATTCGATACTGTCCGGGCGTATCGACGTCACGTTGTTGATGTAGATACGGATAAGAATATCTTCTATGCAGTCCGTCACATCGTCGATCAGCTGACTGAGCTTCAATATGTCTTCTCTTTCGATTGGCGTAATAAAGGCGCGAACCAGAACTCTTGTCATCTCGTGTCTTTTATTGTCGCCTTTGTGTTCTATCTCATGCAGCTCGACTCTTTTTTCTGGAAGAGTCTCGACGCTGAAATTACAGAGTATTTCCCTCAGCGCGGCTGCGGCCTCACATGAAACCTCTGCACTTTCAATGAAATTGCGGTAGTAAAAAGCATCCTTTTTTGACATATAATAAATCCCTCCTATTTTAGAATATCACGGCGAACAGCTTGACCATCAGATATCCGATCAGCCCGCACCCCGGGAAAGTAAGCACCCATGTCAGCACCATGTCCTTAACTACCGAAAAATTGACCGCCGAAAGACGTTTCGTAGCGCCCACGCCCATAACGGCAGTTGTTTTCATATGGGTCGTGCTCACGGGGATTCCGAAAAGTGAGGACAAAAGCAGGCACGAGGCCGCCGCGATGTCGGCGGAAAAGCCCTGATAGGATTCCAGTTTTACCATATCCATACCGACAGCCTTGATAATCTTGTAGCCGCCGATGGATGTTCCGATTGCCATGACGACCGAGCAGAGTATCATCATCCAAACGGGCGGGATAACGTTTCCCGTAGTGTCGCTGCCGTTGACGAGGAACACGCCGAGTATGAGAACGCCCATGAATTTCTGGCCGTCCTGCGCGCCGTGCATAAACGCCATCGCACCGCCGCCGAAAATCTGTGCGCCTTTGAAAAAGCCGGTCGTTTTTCGTCGGTCAATATTTCTGCAGATAAAAGCAGTCAGCTTAGCAAAGAGAAAGCCCGTTGCAAAGCCGAGGAAGGTTGACAAGACAAGACCGTAAATAACCTTCATCCACTCGCTGCCGTTTATACCGCTAAATCCGTTCTGCATGGCGATTGCCGCACCGGAAAGTCCGGCAATGAGAGCGTGGCTCTCGCTCGTGGGTATTCCGAAATACCATGCCGCGACCGCCCAGATTATTATGGCAAAAAGTGCGGCACAAAGAGCGACCGTTGCATCGCCCGTGTTACCGTTGAAATTGACCATGTTTTTTATGGTCATCGCTACAGTTGCGTTAACGATTGTCATAAAGAACACGCCAAGGAAGTTGAAAACTGCCGCCATCAGCACTGCGGCTCTTGGCGTCATTGCGCGGGTTGCAACGCAGGTTGCAATCGCGTTGGGAGCATCGGTCCAGCCATTCACAAAAATAACGCCGAGTGTCAGCAGAACCGTTATAAAAAGAATCGGACTATTGAACACCTGACTTATAAACCATCCAAAGCTTAAGTCCAAAGTTTTACCGCCCCCCTGAGTATGACTGTTTTTCTATATAACTTCACATTTAAACCGTGTCATGCAAAGATCCCTGCGTTATTATAATCTATCCCCTGTACTAAGGGCAATAGCTTTCTTTTACAAAATTTTTACCCTGTAAAGTCGGATTAAGCACATTCTGTCCGATAATCGCATATGAAAATTGGAATGGACCGGACTTCAGCTGTCTTCTTCATCTTTTTTCCTGTTGTTGAAGAACCTTCTTTTCAAATATATATATCCCACTATCGCCGCTGCGAGCAGAAGCAGGACGATTACGACAGTTGAAAACCAGCCGATGTATTTAAGGCTTGTCTCCCACGCGCCTCCCGCAAGCACTCCAATAAGAACAAGAACCGTGTTCCAGACTGCGGTGCCGATAACTGTCAGAATAAAAAACGGAACCGGTTTCATTTTCGCCATTCCCGCCGGGATGGAGATGAGGCTTCTCATCACCGGGATGCATCTGCATATAAGTACGGCCCTTTTTTCGTATTTTTTGAACCATGCCTCCGATTTCGTTACATCGTCAGGCCGAAGGTGCATTGTTTGACCGAATTTGCCCGAAAAAAGGCTTTTTATTCTTTCTCTGTTGAGTACCCTTCCGAGCAGATAAAGTGCTGCCGCGCCCAGCGTTGCCCCGATTGTCGCAAACAGAATAACGAGCGGAACGCTCATTTGAAACTGCGTTGTAAGGAAGCCGCCGAAAAGCAATACGACCTCCGAAGGAATCGGAGGAAATATATTCTCCGCGAATATCAGCAGCATTATGCCGATATAGCCGTAGTTCTTTATAAAGTCTATCAGCGTGCTTTCCATGGGGGCTTGCTCCTTGATGCGGTGAAGATTTGTGTACTTCTTGATTTATTTTAACATAATATGCCTCGAATTGATACCTCGAAACAATATTTTAATCTTTGTTAACAAATATACCTGTTCTACCTTAAAAATAACTTATACTAATTCTGCCACAAAACAGTTCGCCGTAAAAGTGAAAAAAGACGGGACCGCAGTATTTTGCGGTCCCGTCTTTTTTTAGTTTCTATTTTAATCTGCGCTTCAGCGGTCAAAGAACCTGGAAAGAAATTCTTTGGTTTCCTGTTTTTCGGGGTTTCCGAAAATCTGATCGGGTCCTCCCTCTTCCCAGATGATGCCGTCTTTCATAAAAACTATCCTGTTCGAAACGTCCCGCGCGAATGCCATTTCGTGCGTGACTACAATCATCGTCAGCCCTTCGCTGACGAGCGTTTTGATGACGTCGAGCACTTCGCCGACCATTTGGGGGTCCAGCGCGCTCGTCGGTTCGTCAAATAAAAGCGCCTCCGGCTCCATTGCGAGAGCCCTCGCGATTGCGACACGCTGCTTCTGTCCGCCGGAAATCTGGTGGGGTTTGGCGTTGATATAAGGCGCCATTCCGACCTTGTCCAGATATTCCTTCGCAGTTTTTTCGGCGGTGACACGGTCCCTGTGCAGAACCTTGCGCTGGCCTATCATGCAGTTTTCAAGAACGCTGAGGTTTGCGAAAAGGTTGAAGCTCTGAAAGACCATACCGACCTTCGCGCGGTATGCGGGAATACTGAAGCCTTTGGAGCTAATGTCCCTGCCGTGATATAGTATCTGTCCGGACGAGGGCGTTTCAAGCAGGTTTGTGCAGCGCAGAAGCGTCGACTTGCCCGAGCCGGATGCGCCGATTATGCTTGTCACATCGCCCGTGCGAACGGAAAAATCGATGTCGCGCAGAACGACGTTATCGCCGAAGCTTTTGCCCAGATGGCTGATTTCCAGAATGGAATCGTTCATAGCTCAGCGCCCCCTTTCATTCTGGTCAAGTCCCAGATTCATGATGTCGCTGACGCCGGCTTTTCTGCGGGCCTCCGCAAGCTCGCCGTTTTTTATCAGACGCGCCTCGGCTCTGTTTTTCCTGCCTCTATTAAAGCGCACCATTCCACTCGTATGCGCGAGCGTGTCCTTCGTCGCAAGGTCGAAGCTGTCCGAGCCGTCCATCTTTCTTTCCCACCAGCGAAGGAGGAAGGAGCTGACCAGAGTCATCAGAAGATAGCCCGCCATTTCGATGGTCGCGGAGGGAAAATACATGAAGGTTCGGCCGACGACCGCCTTGTGCACAGCAAAGAACTCTGTGAAGCCGATGATGAACATAACAGCCGTATCCTTGAGGTTTATAATGAAGTTGTTTCCTATCTGGGGCATGATGTTGCGGAGCGCCTGGGGCAGAATGACATAGAGCATTGTCTGGAAATGCGTCATACCTATAGCCTTTGCGCCCTCTGTCTGCCCCGGGTCGATGGACAGAATTCCGCCGCGGACAGATTCGGCCATATAAGCGCCCGTATTGATAGATACGACTGTAAACGCCGCAATCCATACGCTGTTAAAGCGCAGGGCGTTATCCGAAAAATACGGCAGACCGTAGAAGATGAAAACTGCCTGAAGTATCATCGGAGTTCCGCGAAATACTTCTACATATATCCTGATAACAACTCTGAGCAGGCCGATGAAAAAGCGCTTAACTATGTTGTCGGTCTTTGCGCAGGGTATCGTCTGGAGTATGCCGCAGAGAAAGCCGATTAAACAGCCTACCAATGTGCAGATAACGGCGAGTGATATTGTTTTCCACATACCGTTCAGATAGGCTCCGTAATTCCCCGCCCAAAGCTTGGCTACGTCGCTGCCGAGTTGAACCAGTTTATTCATTTCGGCTCATGCCCCCTTCAAATTAAGGCAAGGCGGGCCAAAAACCGGCACGCCTTAACCTTTCAGTATTTACGCTATACGGGGACCTGCCCCGGAAAATCAGCTTTTGGGCTGGGCAGCAATAGCCTCGGCCATCAAAGCGTTGAAATCGTCCTTGGTCATCGTGCTGAGGACCTTATCAAGCGCGTCCTTCAGAACGGTGTTGCCCTTCATAACGGAGATGCCGATGTTAACGTCGCTGTCGGAGACCTTGAAATCATCGCTGCCGCCGGCAAAGTTCAGTATGGTCATGTCGGGATAGGCGGCTACCGCGCCCTGTGCCGTCGGCATATCGGTGCAGACGAAGTCGACTGCGCCGGTTTCAAGAGCCATCAGCATTGCGGGAGCGTCCTCAGACGCGGTCTTTACATCAGCGCCGTTTATCTGAGGCAGGCAGGTTTCATACCAGATTGTGCCGAGCTGGCTTGTGCAGCTGCCGCCGGAAAGCTCGGAAATGCCCTTAGCGGAAGCAAACTTGCTGTCTTTAAGTGTGAGGCATACAATCGTCGCATAGAGATACGGGCCTGCGAAATCGACCTGCTCCATACGCTCGGGAGTCATGGACTGACCCGCGATAACAGCGTCGACCTGTCCGGTCTGAACTGCGGGAATAAGCGAATCCCAGGCAAGACGGACGACTTCGAGAGTCCAGCCGTTGGCCTCGCAGAGCTTCTTGGCCATCATAACGTCGTATCCGTTCGCATATTCGTTGGAGTCTTTGATGGGAACCGCGCCGTTTGAGTCGTCAGACTGTGTCCAGTTGTAGGGAGCGTATGCGCACTCCATGGCAACTGTGAGAACACCGTCCTCAACTCCGGACGCGACTGCGGATACCTCGGGAGAAGCCGCTTCGGCGGAGGCTTCGGGGGATGTGCTGGCAGCAGGTGTCGCGCTGCCGCCGCAGGCGCACAGGCTGACGAGCATCGTCAGCGCAAGCAAAAGTGCGGAGATCTTTTTCATAATACTTTCCTTCCTCATTGTCTGTTTTTTCCGTCAAAAAAACCATGAATTCTTCACAAAATGAAAAACTCACGGTTATACATGACTGGTGTAAATAATGTATATAAGACGGGTGACCGCCTTTAACCAATGATAGCTCTCCACTTTCGTGACAGTCTGCGACATATTCTCCCGCAGCCCAGCAGAGTCTGCACAACATTGTGCATCCAACGCTTCGGCGATGGCCCCTTTCTCCCGCAGCAAAACTGCCGGTTACTGATGACGATCGCGCCTCCACCATTTCTTACTTTATTCGGTTAGTGTCAGTTTAACACAGAATGAGCCTTTGTCAAGGGACGCAGATAATAAAATCAGAAAAGTACGGCAGTTTCCGCTCAAAGCAGCCCGAAATACCACCTGCAGCTTTCGATTTGCATTTCCGTTTATTGCTTTTCAGCTTGTTTTGGAATATAATTACCACAATGTAACACGCGAAAAGCCTTCAGAAAAGGAGATTGATCATGTTTACAGCCGAGAAACTCATGTCTTCCGAAAAAGACAGCCTGCTGGCTCTTTCAAAGGAGCTTGACGAGCAAGACATCGCTTTACTTGTCGACTGGCTATCGGATAAGGATGACAAGCTGCGCTACCCGAGCCTGCTCATACTGCAGGCAAAAGCGAAGGATTCGAACGCGCTTTATAAATACTGGGACGTATTCCGCGGCAAGCTGAAAAGCGATAATTCCTATCAGCGCAGCATCGGACTGATGCTGCTCGCGGCAAATGTGAAATGGGACAGCGACGGTAAGTTCGAGAAATCCTTCGACGAATTCTGCGCCCTTTTGAATGACGAAAAACCGATTACCGTCCGTCAGTGCATACAGGCTTTCGCGGACATTGTTCCCTATAAGCCGCAATTGCGCGGAAAAATCGCGGAAGCTCTCATGTCCGTCGATATACTCAACTCAAAGGAAACCATGCGGAAACTCTTTCTTATGGACATTATAAATATCCTTATTCTCATACGAAAAGACGAGCGCACGGAAAAGACGGAAAAATATATTTCCGACGCGCTCACAGGCGGCATACTCGACAGTAAATCAAAAAAGGCGGTTCAGGCGGCGCTTCTGGACTGACAGGTACAAACTGCCCGCTCTGAGGATGCATTTATGAATTATATTCCCGCGAAAACGATAGTTTCCGGCTATGCGGAAATGAATCCATGGTTCGGCTGCAACTACAACATGAACATTTACAAGGGCTGCTGTCACGGCTGTATTTACTGCGACAGCCGCAGCGAATGCTATGGGGTTGAGAACTTTGACGAGGTGCACGCTAAGGAGAATGCTCTGACCACAATCGAGCGCGAGCTGAAATCGAAAAGAAAAAAAGGCGTTGTCGGAACAGGCGCGATGAGCGACCCCTACAATCCGTTTGAGAGGGAGCTTCGGCTCACGCGCGGGGCTCTGGAGCTTATAAATAAATACGGCTTCGGCGTGGCCGCTGCGACGAAGAGCAATCTTGTTGTTCGGGACATCGACCTTCTGAAAGAAATATCAAAGCACTCGCCGGTTTTGATAAAGCTTACTGTTACGGCGGCGGAAGATGAGCTCTGCCGAAAAATCGAGCCTCGCGCACCCCTTTCGTCGGAGAGGTTCGAGGCAATAAGAAAGCTCTCCGAAGCGGGCATCTTTTCGGGTATTCTGCTCATGCCCGTTCTGCCCTTCCTCGAGGACAGCGTCGAAAACATAAGCGAAATAGTTGAGCGCGCCCACGATTGCGGAGCGAGATTCATTTATCCGGCTTTCGGCGTGACCCTGAGGCAGAATCAAAGGGATTGGTTTTTCGACAAGGTCGACGCGCTTTTTCCCGGCGTTAAGGAAAAATACCTCGAGAGCTTCGGCAATTCCTATGAATGCCGCTGCCCGAACCAAAAAGAGCTGTGGAAACTCTTTGAAAACGAGTGCGGCAAATACGGCATCACCTATAAAATGGACGAAATAATAAGCGCTTACAGGAGTGGCTATGATAGCTGTCAGCTTTCATTTTTTTAATATGACTATTCATTGATTTGGAGAGGCTTCGGTTTATGGAAATGAGGATAAATATAGTATATTTCTCCGGCACGGGCGGAACCGAGAGGGCGGCTCAGTGCTTTGAAGCCGAGTACCTGCGTGCCGGCTTTTCCGTTAATCTGTTTCGTTTGAAGGACGTCCCTGAATATTATGATTTTGAAAAAGCGTCTCTATTGCTTCTCTACCCGGTATACGCTCTCAACGCGCCAAAAAAGGTGCATGAGTGGATAAATCGCATTGACCGTGTAAGCTGCGTTCAGACATCTGTCGTTACCGTTTCAGGCGGCGGGGAAATTTGCCCGAATACCGCGAGCAGAGTGAGCGTAATCAAAAAGCTCGAGAAAAAGGGCTTCATCGTTACATATGAGAAAATGCTTGTAATGCCCATCAACTTCGGCGTGACGGCGGGCGAAACCATTTCCCGTCTTTTGCTGGAGACTCTTCCGAAAGAGGTTCAGCGCATCACGAACGAAATAACTGGCGGAGCTGTCCGAAGAACCAAGCCGCTTATTTTTGACCGTCTTATATCCCGCCTCGGAAGAATTGAGCGCCTCGGCGCGCGTAACTTCGGAAAAAATATACATGTGGGTAGCGACTGCACCGGCTGCGGCTGGTGCTGCGAGCATTGTCCCTCATCAAATATAACAATGGATAACGGAAAGCCTGTTATCGGAAACGGATGCAATTTTTGCCTCGGCTGTATCTATGGCTGTCCCAGTGGCGCATTAAACGCCGGAGTGTGTAAATCTCTCGTCTTCAAGGGAGGCTTTGACCTCAGGAAGCTGGAAAAGATACCGCCGAAGGAGGATGCGGACATTGACGCGCTGGCAAAGGGTTACGCCTGGAGCGGCGTAAGAAAATACCTGAAGAACAGGGACTGACCCGAAATAAAGCAAAAGAAGTCCGGCATATGCCGGACTTCTTTTATGCTCAGAAGCCGAGATAGAACATATATAATCCTATCATCAGGATGAGAGCGCCCATAACAGCTCTGAGAACGGTACTAAGTCTGCCGTATTCTCCGCTGGAAGTCAGCTTTTTGATAAAGCCCATCGAGGTTCCGACCAGTACCGCCAGAACGCCGTGACCCATCGAATAAAAAAGCAGTAGCACTATTCCCCAGACGATGCTTCCCTTGCCCGCGACTATAGCGAGCAGGGCGATAAGCACAGGCGTCGAGCACGGCGACGAAAAGACGCCGCCGAGTATGCCCGCCAGAAAAGCTCCGGCGTATCCTCTTTTTTTATTCTTTGAAACAAGATAGCTTGAGGGGATTAGCTCAAAAATCTCCCAGGTCTGGAGAGCCATAAGCACCATCAGCACGCCCAGCGCTATATACCACCAGGAAGCTGCGGAACCGAGGAGCTTTCCCGCAATCGATGCGATTGCTCCGAGCACCGAAAAGGTTGCGGCCGCTCCTGCCGCGAAGGTCAGCGACAGGCGGAAGGCCGCTTTGGGGTCGCGCTGGTCTGTGCCTCCGACAAAGCCGATAATAAGCGGAACGCTTGAAAGCGAGCATGGCAGAAACGAGGCGGCCATGCCGGCTAAAAACGCGAGTATCGGCGCAAGCCACCAGTTTGCCGTTATGAGAGCCGTAAGGTTCTCGAGCAGCCCCGTCATTCGCTTACCCCCATATCGATGAGTATGGCGCGGAGCTTCTCCGCGGTAAGGGCGCCCTCATGCACGGTGAACGCTGCTTCTCCGCTGTCTTTATAGGTGTATGTTTTGAATTCGACGCCCAAATCGGCCGAAGCGGCATAGGGAGTGCCGTCGGGATTTATGAACACCTGCGTGGGTATCACCGAAATAGGAAAATCAGCTGCGATATCTGCGTTGTCTTCGGTGTCAACATATTTTATTATCGCCTTGCCCAGCATCTCGTCATGCATAGCTTCAAGTATCGGCGCAAACTCTTTGCAGGGAGAGCACCAGCCCGCACCGAAGTCGATTACTATTGGCAGTCCGTAAGAAGTCAGATTCTCCAGGTCGAGCGTCGAAGCGTCGAGCGCGAAATTGGCTTCCTCCTCCGCCGTCAGAACGGGCCCGCTTTCCGTGGGCGCAGGCGCTTCTTCTTTGCTCCCGTCGGCGTTCTTAAAAGCCCAGATGCCAGCTATGGCAACAACGATAATCAGGGGAGCGGCAATTCGCAGCACTTTTCTTTTATCCATTTAACATACACCTCCGCAAAAGTCTTGGTTATCCGCAATTACCGGAAAAACGGCCTGTGCGGAGCTTACCTGCTCTGATCGTTCTTCTTCGAATTATAATAGGTGGCAGAGCTTTCCGTCAATTGACTAAGTCACACATAGCAAAGTGCTTATCTTCGTCGGCAGCGGGCTTTTGTTATTATATGCGGAAGAAGTCCGGTTTTAAGCCGGACTTCTTCTTATCTCAAGCGAGCATAAGCGCATACGCTTTATCCTCAGCCTTCCGTTTTCTGCGAGGTTTTTTCGGCTCTGTTCAGCGAAGCCTTCACAAGTCCCAAAAACAGCGGGTGCGCCCTGTTAGGACGGCTCTTGAATTCAGGATGATACTGGCAGCCGATGAAGAAGTCATTCTGAGGAAGTTCGATAGTTTCAACGATTCTCTTGTCGGGAGAGGTTCCGCCGATAACCATGCCCTTTTCAATTATAATCTCTCTGTAATCGTTATTGAATTCATAGCGGTGACGGTGGCGTTCATGTATCAGATCCGCACCGTAGCACTTGCTCATCATGCTGCCGGGAACGATCTGGCAGGGATATGAGCCGAGGCGCATCGTGCCGCCCTTGTCCATCTGGTCGTTCTGGTCGGGCATAAAATCGATGACCTTATACGGCGTTTCGCTGTCGAACTCGCCGGAATTTGCACCCTTGAGACCGCAGACATTTCTTGCAAATTCGATGACGGCTATCTGCATTCCGAGGCATATGCCGAGATAAGGAATATTGTTTTCGCGGGCGTATTTCGCGGCGCATATCTTACCCTCGATACCGCGGCTGCCGAAGCCGCCGGGAACAAGGATGCCGTCTACATCGACGAAAGCGCTGCCGCAGGTATCGCCTGTTATTGTCTCGCTGTCGACCCATTTGATCTTAACATGCGCCTGCTGCTCATAGCCGGCATGGCGGAGAGCCTCCGCGACGGAGAGATAAGCGTCGTGCAGGCGGACGTATTTGCCGACGATTGCAATCGTGACTTCCCTGCTGCGGGATTTTATACGGTCAATCATCTCACGCCATTCCTTCATGTCGGGAGGCGGAGTATGGAGATTGAGTTCGCGGCAGACTATGTCCGAGAAGTTGCTCTTTTCAAGCATGAGGGGTGCTTCATAGAGAACGGGGATAGTAACATTCTCGATGACGCAGTCGGGCTTGACGTTGCAGAACATAGCAATCTTGCGGAAAATGTCCTCCTCGAGCGGCTGGTCGCAGCGGAGCACGATGATGTTGGGGTTGATGCCCATGCCCTGAAGCTCCTTGACCGAGTGCTGGGTGGGCTTTGACTTATGCTCATCCGAGCCGCGCAGGAACGGAACCAGCGTAACATGGATAAAGAGAGCGTTTTCACGTCCCTCTTTAAGAGCTATCTGGCGTATAGCTTCCAAGAAGGGCTGACTTTCAATGTCGCCTGTCGTGCCGCCGACTTCGGTGATAACCACGTCCGCGCTCGTCTTTTTGCCTACGCTGTATATGAAGTCAATGATTTCGTTGGTGATATGGGGGATGACCTGAACCGTCTCGCCCAGATATTCTCCCCTGCGTTCTTTATTCAGTACGTTCCAGTAAACTTTACCCGTCGTGAGATTTGAATACTTGTTCAAATCCTCGTCGATGAAGCGTTCATAGTGCCCGAGGTCGAGGTCGGTTTCCGCGCCGTCCTCTGTGACATAGACTTCTCCGTGCTGGTAAGGACTCATGGTTCCGGGGTCAACATTGATATAAGGATCGAGCTTCTGCGCTGCGACCTTCAGTCCCCTTGCTTTGAGGAGTCTACCCAGAGATGCGGCGGTTATTCCTTTACCCAGACCTGAAACAACGCCGCCGGTTACAAAAATGTACTTACTCATACTATCTCCCTTTTCAAACAAGACAAGCGGCCCCTCTCGCCGCCTCTTTGTATTTTTGGGAAGCCCTTACGGAGCGACCTCCTATTTTCCGTAGGTATTCAGGATATTGACCGCGATTTCTCCCTTTGGCATACGCAGATCCATAGCCTGTTTTTCGATGTAATGGTGAGCCGTCTCCTCTGTCATGCCGAGAGACTCGATCAGAGCCCATTTTGCTCTGTTGACTATGCGTATCTCGCTCATCTTCGCCGATAAGCTCCTGTTTTTCTTGTCCATCAGGCGAAGTCTTGCGCGGGTGGCATAGGCGAGCGTCATCGCGGTATATAGAGTTGTTCTGTTCAGAGGTTTGGAGATGGTCATCACTCCGTAGCTCTCGACCTTGCTTGCGACTTCGGCGTGGATGTCGCTGGCAACAAGCAGAAGAACCGCCGCGGAGCTATCCTGAACCAGATCCAAAGAGAAATCCGTGCCAAACTCATCTCCGAGCGGAGTATTTATCACTATTATATCGTATTCGGTGGAAATAAGAGCGCGCTGCGCTTCTCCGCAGCTTGATACGGAAACAATCGGGCTGAAAGTACCTGAGGGCAAAAGCTCGTTGAAAAGGTCGGTGATCTTTTGCGAAGCAGACACCACCAGCACGCTGTATTGCATTCTGTCGCTTAACATCTTAGCCTCCCCCTTCAGTCAGAATCCGTCTCATTTTATCTCTCGCCGGAGACAAATTCCTTGATAATCTGGGAGGGCAGATGGTTTTTGATAAATTCGCTGTTCTTTGCGGCGGAAGCGGCCTCGGCAAAGGAGTTCGGCAGTTTTTTATAGCCTGCAAGCTCCTTTTCGGACGCTGTGAAAAAGTTGAAGTCGGCAGAGGGCGGAGGAGTAAGGCCGCGTTCAATGCCGTCAAGTCCCGCAGCAATTAAAAGCGCATAGGCAAGGTAAGGGTTGGCATTGGCGTCCGGTGAACGAAGCTCAATGCGGTTTGCGCCAATTCCGGCTGCCGGTATGCGGATAAGCTGTGAGCGGTTCTGAGGAGACCAGCTAATATACTGAGGCGCCTTATGGCTCCCCAAGCGCATATATGACTGCGCGGTGGGGTTCAAAAACAGCGTCATTTCCGCTATATGTTCAAGTATGCCCGCCATAAAGGAATCAAAACAATTGCCGCCCGCAGACATACTCGGCGACACATTGATGTGCATGCCGCTGCCTGCGGCGTTGGCGATGGGCTTAGGGTCGAAACACGCGTGAAGACCGTTTCTCGCGGCGACCGTCTTTACGACCATTTTGAAAGTTACGGAGTTGTCGGCAGAGGAAAGCGGTTCGCTGTACCGAAAATCGATTTCGTTCTGGCCCGGTCCCTCCTCGTGGTGGGAGGCTTCTGGCGTGATTCCCATTTCGGCAAGCGTCAGGCATATCTCGCGGCGAACATTCTCTCCAGTGTCCTCGGGCGCCATGTCCATATACCCCGCGTTATCCATCGGGATATTGGTAGGGACGCCGGTTTCGTCATTTTTGAAGAGGTAAAATTCGTACTCGGCACCGAAATAACAGCTGAGGCCTTTTTTTGCGGCTTCCACGACTGTTTTTCTAAGAATACCGCGCGGGTCAAGTGGGAAAGCCTCTCCCGTCGGCAGCTTGATGTCGCAGAGCATACGCACCACTCTGCCGTGAGACGGACGCCACGGAAGAACCGAAAGCGTTGTCGGATCGGGAAACAGGAAGAGGTCCGAATGGCTCTCCTCGCCGAAACCCGCAATCGCCGAAGCGTCGACCGATATTCCGCAGCGGAACGCGTTTTCAAGCTCGCTCGCCGGAACCGACACGTTCTTCGGGGTACCGAAAACATCACAAAATGCGAGGCGGACGAATTTCACGTCCTCCTCTTTCACATAATCGAGCACTTCATCGATAGAGTATAACATATAATTTTGCCTCCGTCTAGTTCTGAACGTAAAGCTGTTTATAAGGATTTGAAGAATTCGGTGTGAGCACCTTGAAATTTTTGCTGTAGACCTCCGCCTCGGGAATGCCGAAGCATTGACAGAACTCCTTGATAAATGGAGCTATCTGGGCAACATCGTCGTCTGTTGCCGTCCTCACGCAGATCTGGGGAGTGATCTTTGCGTACAGCTCGTTTGTGCGAATAAAAATTTTTCCGCCGTGCATACCGGTCGCGCAGAAGCTGTCCAGTACGTCCTTGTCATCATAGCCCAGCCCGAGCGCGATGATTATTCCGCCCGCCTGATACTCGCCGAGGAAGCTGCCGCATTTGCCGCCGATGATGATAACGGGTATTTTTTCCTCGTAGGACTTCATGTGGATGCCCGCTCTGTAGCCCACGTCGCCGCGCACGAAAATCTTTCCTCCGCGCATCGCATAGCCGACAGCGTCTCCGCAACTGCCGTTTATAATAATCCGTCCGTCGTTCATGGTGTCGCCCGTTGCGTCCTGTGCGTTGCCGCGAACGATTATCTCGGCTCCGTCCAGATATGCACCGAGCGCATTACCGGGTACCCCGTTTATCGTGAGGCTCTTGTTTGATGCTCCGGCGGCGATAAACCGCTGTCCGCAGCAGTTGTCAAGAATTATGCTGCCCTGAAGGGCTGCCACTTCTCTGTTCAGTATATCATATTTTTTGTTTTTGCAATCAATTTTCATTAGACTTGCCCCCCAATTTTTCATCGCGGTAGCTGCGTCCGAAGGCGATTAGAGAAGGCTCCCTGCAGACAGACGCAAAGTCTATTCCGGAAAGAGGCGTCTTTTCCCTGATAAGCGAGGTATAAATGCCCGCCTTGTCAACGTCGCCGATAAGGATGAAACCCTTCAGGGCGTCGCCGGAATAGAACAGTTTCTTATAGTTTTCAGCGTCTTTCTGTTCGTAGACTTCTCCCTCGTAGCTGCCGGCGGTGATTATGTGCAGCCCGAAAAAGCCGATAGCGTTCATCGGCATCGCCTTCTGCGGCTTCGGAATGCCGCCAGCCATCGCGGTTCCCGCGGCAAAGCCGCCGACGTAGGCATTCGGAAGTATGGCGAGTATTCGCTTTGTGCCGCAACTAATGTCGCAGCTCACAACGCAGTCTCCCGCGGCGTAAACATCGGCTAAAGTCGTCTGCATGTTTTCGTCAACAAGGATTCCCCTGTCGGTTTCTCCTCCCGCGTCTTTAACAAGCGAGATGTTAGGTCTAACGCCGACGGCGGTGACAAGTATATCGAATTCGAGCGTTTCGCCGCTCGTTAGCTCTGCCTTGTTTTCCGAAAAGCTCTTTGCCGAAACGCCGAGTCTGAAATCGACGCCCTGTTTTTCAAGATGGGTCTGCACCATATTCGCGCCGTCCTCATCGAGTATGCTCGAAAGTATCCTCGGTGCAAGGTCGATGACCGTGAGCTTTCCGACTCTGTCCTTGATGCCCTCCGCGCACTTGAGACCGATAAGTCCCGCGCCGACAATAAGAACGCGCGCTTTCGGGAAAAGTGCCTCTTCCAGAGCCTCCGCGTCGTCGAGCGACATGAACGAGAAGCGCTTTGAAACCTTTTCAAGTCCATCCATGGGCGGAACAAAGGGTGAGGAACCCGTCGCAACGAGAAGTTTGTCGTAGGGGATTTCTGTTCCGTCGTCGAGTACAACGGTCTTTTTGTCCTTATCGAGGCTCAAAACGCTTTTGCCGAAAACGGTCTCGCAGCCGTTGTCTGCATAAAAGCTGTCGGCTCTGTACTTCATACGCTCTCTGTCGGTTCTGCCCTGAAGCAGATAGGAAATGAGCGGTCTTGAATAAGTGTGGTGAGTCTCGCTGCTTACGACGGTTATCGCACCCTCTTTGTCGATTTCGCGTAAGCCCTCGATAGCGCCGACTGCCGCCGCGGAGTTTCCGATTATCACATATTTCATTTCGCTCACCTCTCTTCAAAGACGATGGCCTTGTTCGGACAGCCCAGAACGCATTTCGGCGTTCCGCCGTTTGCCGTGCAAAGCTCACACTTCTGCATGACGCCCTGCTCGGTCGGAGTTACGCAGCCGTAGGGGCAGCTCAGTACGCAGGTGTAGCAGCCTACGCATTTTGTTTTGTCGATCGTTATAACGCCGTCCTTTTTCGTTAGCGCGCCTGTTATGCAGTTTGTAACGCAAAAGGGTTCGTCGCAGTGGCGGCAGGAAACGGCGAAGCAGACCTTGCCGTCCTCCTCGACGCGGATGTTCGGGCGGATCTTGATGTTCATGAGCGCCGAGGCCATGTCTCTCTTTCCGGAATTGGCAAATGCGCAGTTATATTCGCAAAGATGGCAGCCGAGGCACCACTGCTCGTTAACGTAAACTCTTTTCATATCGTCACTCCCCCGCATGAGCTATTCCGAGTATGGAAAGCTCTTTTTCGTTCAGCCCCACGCCGCGGAGCATCAGCCTGTTGCCTCGAAGTGCCTCAATGGAGTTGATGCCCATACCGCCCATAAGCTCTTTGATTTCATGGTCCCACGCGGTGAGAAGATTCACAAGTCTGGGATAGGCTACTTCGGGGTTGAGGCGCTTTACAAGCTCAGGTCTTTGCGTTGCAATTCCCCAGTTGCACTTTCCAGTCTGGCAGGTGCGGCAGAGGTGGCAGCCCATCGCGAGAAGCGCAGCCGTTGCAATGTAGCAGGCGTCGGCGCCGAGGGCGATAGCCTTGACGACGTCGGAGCTGCTTCTTATACTGCCGCCGACGACGAGGGAGACATTGTTTCTGATGCCTTCGTCGCGCAGTCTTTCGTCGACGCTCGCAAGGGCAAGCTCAATCGGGATGCCGACGTTGTCGCGTATACGCGTGGGCGCGGCGCCAGTGCCTCCGCGGAAGCCGTCTATCGCGATGATGTCCGCGCCACTTCTCGCAATGCCTGACGCAATAGCCGCGATGTTGTGGACAGCCGCGACCTTGACGATGACGGGCTTTGTATAATTCGTTGCCTCCTTGAGGGAGTAGACGAGCTGACGCAGGTCCTCGATGGAATAAATATCGTGGTGCGGAGCGGGAGAGATGGCATCCGAGCCCTCGGGTATCATACGTGTGCGCGAAACCTCGCCGACAATTTTCGTGCCGGGCAGGTGTCCGCCGATACCGGGCTTCGCGCCCTGACCCATCTTGATTTCGATTGCGGCTCCGGCTTCAAGGTAGCCCTTGTGCACGCCGAAGCGTCCCGAGGCGACCTGTACTATCGTGTTTTTTCCGTACTGGTAAAAGTCCTCGTGCAGGCCGCCCTCGCCGGTGTTGTAATAGGTTCCGAGTTCGGTTGCCGCAAGTGCAAGACTCTTGTGAGCGTTATAGCTTATCGAGCCGAAGCTCATCGCGGAGAACATTACGGGCAGCTTAAGCTCGAGCTGCGGCGTCATTTCGGTCTTCATGGTGCCGTCGGAGTTTCTCTCGATGAGTCCGGGCTTCTTGCCGAGATAGACCTTTGTCTCCATCGGCTCGCGCAGCGGGTCGATGGAAGGATTCGTGACCTGCGAGGCATTGACGAGTATTTTATCCCAGTATACGGGCAGAGGCTCGGGGTTTCCCATGGAAGAAAGCAGAACCGCCCCGCTTTCCGCCTGGCGGTAGACTTCCTTTATGGTCTGTGCGCGCCAGTTGGCATTCGGGCGGAAAACCTGCTCGGTTTCGCGTATTTTGAGCGCCCTTGTCGGACAGAGCATGACGCAGCGCTGACAGTCGACGCATCTCTCTTCGTCGGAGAGCATCAGGTCGAGTCCTTCGTCGTATCTGTGGACTTCGTTTGCACACTGGCGCTCGCAGACCCTGCATTTGATGCAGCGGCTGGGGTCGCGCAGTATTTCATAATCGGGGAACAGAAGCTGAGAAGACATCAGTTACATCCTCCTTCCAGATTTGCTATAACGGGCTCGCCGCCACGGGGGGCCCAGATCCTGTCGGGGTTCGGCTCCATATCGCGGATGGCACATTCCTCGCTCGCGAAATAGACCATGTCGTCTTTTTCGGCGCAGACCATTGAACGGAGCTTGAGGCGGTCATTTAGCGCCATAAGCCCTCCCTCGTAGCCGAGGATGATGGAAAACGGCCCCGTGACGAGGAGACTGCCGAAGGTGTTTCTAAGGAAACTGAGTTTTTGTCTTTCGTCGTCGGGCAGAGTGTCGATTACCGACCAAAACGGCGCCGCTATGACGGAAGCCGCTTCCTCAAGCGTCATTTTCTGGTGACGGAGTAGGTAGTCGAAAATGTATGTTATGACCTCCGTATCCGTTTTCAGAGTGCAGGTGTAGCCGAACATCTCTATAAAGCGGCGGTTGGCGTCATAGGAGGAAATTTCGCCGTTGTGGACTATCGAATAATCCAAAAGTGAAAACGGATGCGCTCCTCCCCACCAGCCGGGAGTGTTCGTCGGATAGCGTCCGTGTCCCGTCCAGCTGTAGCCCTCGTACTCGTCCAGACGGTAGAATTCGCCGACATCCTCAGGGTAGCCCACAGCCTTGAACACGCCCATGTTCTTGCCGCTCGAGAAGACATAGCAGCCGTCTATCTCTCTGTTGATTTTTAGGACCACTCTTGCTATATACTCCTTCTCGTCGAGTTGGCTGTCTTTCAGTCGGTTGTGCGCGGGCGCAACGAAATACCGCCATATAAGCGGCTCGTTTACTATCTTTGGCGTTTTTCGCGTAGGGATTTTTGAAAGGTTCACCACCTCGAAAACCTCGTCGATGAACTTTTCACACGCTTCGCGGCAGCGCATGTCGTCATAAAAAATATGGAGTGCATACAGGTCTTTGTACTGAGGGTAAATACCGTATCCCGCAAAGCCGCCGCCAAGGCCGTTAGACCTTTCATGCATCACGGTCATCGACTTGACGACCTTGTCTCCGCAGATGTTTTTGCCCTTTTTCGAAATCAAGCCTGAAATTGCACAGCCAGATGGGATTCTTATTTCGCCTTCTTTTTTTAGCATGGTTTTCACATCCATAAACTTAAAAATACAAACAAAGGCGGTCATCTTACCAGGTTCCCCCGTGTAATGAACGCCTTTGTTCGTAGGGTACACTATAC
>Ga0074193_1000442_pt1 | contig 70695 bp, 37 predicted proteins | sample EPASupsiteHSE605_FD_64523 | JGI IMG/M metagenome (GOLD analysis project Ga0074193, IMG submission 64523) | Bioremediated contaminated groundwater from EPA Superfund site, New Mexico - Sample HSE6-05 | ecosystem: Environmental > Aquatic > Deep subsurface > Groundwater > Contaminated ...
TGCTAAATGCTTGAATTAATTAACGCATTAAGGTAAAATGTTCTTTGCGTCGGGATGTAGCGCAGCTTGGTAGCGCGTCTGGTTCGGGACCAGAAGGCCGCAGGTTCAAATCCTGTCATCCCGACCAAATAACTCGGGGTCAGACCCCGACTTATTGACCCTGACTTATTAAAGATTAAATACTAAATAAATAGTTAAAATGCTCTCTTATGCGGGAGCATTTTTTATTTTTCTGATCCATTCCCGCCAATTTACTTTCTGTTGCGAGGCTAGGTGTCACAAGTTTTTATTTATTCTATGTTATGCAACAATCACGGGGACAGGTACCTTGATTGATTATCGAAAAAGTTAAGATCAATCAAGGTACCTGTCCCCGTGATTGAGGGATCCCAGCGAAAGTTTCTTTGCTCAAGGCTCAAGATTAAGAATTGTTCTTGGAGGCATATTGATTGGCATGGTCACTTTAGCTGTCTTTTACTTTGGACTAACAGTAGAATTCGATTAGTGGGTCGCAAACCCACAGTGTTTTTTTGTTTGCTCGCAGGGTGTCAACCGAACCGTCTCCTTGACACCCAAGCGGACGATGCCCTTGGAACCAAAAAATAGCCGTGAAAGACATCATTTTCACATTTTATTGGTAGCTTTCTAATCAATTATTATTTCTTCGTCGTTCCTTCCTTAATATATACACTTAAAAACTAACCTACACTTAAATTAAAAATCCCCGCTTATCATCTGGCAAAACATAAACAATACTACTTTCGTTTTGTAGATTGTAATAGTTATTTTTTTAAGCTCTTAAATGTTAAAGTTGTAGAATCCCAATTATGTAAAGCTCAAGCATACTGAGGAAAATAATGGATAAATATCTATTGATTTCTGCAACTGTGTGTCATATTATGAAAAATGGGATTCTCATAATCTTAAAAAAAAGACTCATTCTTTTTAGTGATCGGACTTGTTATTGTACCTTTTATTTTGTCTGCAAGTTCTTCCTATACATCATTTGGTTTAACAAAGTTTGGGAAGGGGAAAGTAGAAGGTATATGAAAAAGTATATGGCTGTTATTTTGGCAGTGATACTTGTTCTACAGGTCTTATCACCAGGGGTGATAGCAGAAACTTCAACACCAAATATTATATTGAATCAAATACCGGATAAAATGCCTGGTGATGAGGTAACTATAACAGGTACAACAAATCTTACTGAAGTGAACATTAAAGTTATTACTCCAGATTCTACTATATTATATGTAGATGTAACTGAGGTAACTAATGATATATATTCCAGTTCTTTCAGACTGCCTGCCAATATAGCAATAGGAACGTATACAGCCGTGGCTGGCAGAGGCACGGCTGTTGCAGTAAAACAATTTAAAGTAAATCCACCTCCCCCACCCAGCAGCGATGCTTCTTTAAGCGCACTTACTCTGAGCGGAATTACCTTAACCCCAAGCTTTAATAGTGGAATCAAGACCTATACCGCAAGCGTAGGGAATAGTGTAACAACCACAACCGTAGCTGCTACCGCAAACGATAAAGGAGCAACCATAACCGCTGCCGATTTAGGACTTAAAACGCTGGTAGTAGGTCCCAATATAATCACCGTACATATAAAAGCAGCCGATGGAACAACTGATGCATATACGGTAACTGTAACCCGGGCAGCCAGTAGTGACGCCAGCTTAAACAGCTTAAACTTAAGTGCGGGAATACTTGCGCCTGTCTTTACAACAGGAACAACCAGCTACACAGCAAGCGTTGGCAATGAAGTGCCAAGTATTACCCTAACCCCTGCAGCCCATGAAAGTCATGCAGCAATAAGGATAGACGGTATAGCAGTAAATAGCGGCAGCCCTTCTGGGGTAATAGACCTGCAGGAAGGGGTAACAAAAACCATTTATGTTGAAGTGACTGCCCAGGATGGGACTACCAGGATCTACACCTTGTCAATAACCAGAATGGTAAAGACAGCTGCTGGTACATTAGAAGTTAGTTCCGTGGCCCATGCAACAGGAATTAGTCCAGCGAGAATAGAGCTTAAATATACTCTAGCCGAGCAGTTTAGCAATGGTCAGATTATTATTAATTTACCGTGTGAGTTTGCAGCCAGAAAATTAGGGGATACCATCTCGACAAGCAGTGGCCAGTTGGAGCGCCTATTAACTGCGGACGAGATTAGTCCTGACGGACAGAAAATAACTTTGAACGGAGTAAATTTGTTCGCAGGAGACTATATATACCTATACTTAAACGACAGGACCCTGCCAGCAGTTGGAATATACAATTTTAATGCTCTTAGTGATGGTGATGGGTTGGCACCGCTCAAGGACTGGAGTTCCGGTTCAGGCAATGAGGCAGCCACCTTCAATGTAACCCCAGCCCAAACAATAGCGGGTAACCTGGTGGTAGAACCTTTCATGGGTATTGAAGGAAGCAGCCGGACAATTACTTTAAGCTACACTCCAGGAGAAACAATGAATGGTGGAAGTTTAGTATATACACTTCCGGAAGGATTCAGCGCCAACACTAGAGATAAGATAACGGCAGGTGAAATTGCAGAGCGCAGCTTAAGTGTACATGAGATTAGCGACAGCGGGAAGACGGTCACCATAAATGGCGCAACTACCACCGCCAGCCAAAAGATTATACTTGCTCTAAAAGATAAGACCTTACCAATAGCAAAGGACTACAGCTTCAGCGTAACTGCCGATGCAGACGGGTTAGGCCCTAACCGGGTTCCAAGTGCCGGGACCGGCAATGAAATTAAAACCTTTACAGTATCAGTACCATCTAATACGGCTGCAGGCACTTTAGAGATTAGCCCCAATACCGGTAAAGCCGGGGACAGTGCAGCACGGATTGACTTAAAATATACAGCCGGAGAGCAATTTAGCAATGGTCAAATAGTATTCAACTTACCATCGGGTTTTGAGGCTGACTTTGATGACTGCATTATTACTGGAGTGAGCGAAGAGATCCCATTAAGCGCAGATAAGATCAGCCCGGACGGTAAGACAGTAACTCTAAGTGGATTAAGCTTATCAGCCGGTGACCATATATACCTGTACTTATATAACAAGACCTTACCTATGGTAGGTACATACAACGTTAACGCGGCAGGCGATGCTGATGGAACAGCTGCGGCCAGAGCTCCGAGTGCAGGTACAGGCAGTGAGGCAGCAGCATTCACAGTAACCCCGGCCCAGACCATAGCCGGGAATCTTGGGATAGAGCCTTTCATGGGCATTACTGGAAATACCCGGACGGTTACATTAAGCTATACTCCGGGAGAAATATTTACCGGTGCCAGCTTAGTATATCAGCTGCCGGAAGGATTCAGCGCCACCACCGCAGATACATTAACGGCAGGAAATTCCGGACGCAGCTTAACCGTAAATGAGATCAGCGGCAACGGACAAACGATAACCATAAACGGAATAAACGCCGCCATCAGCCAGAAAATAATACTTTCGCTGGCAGACAAGACCCTGCCTGCACAAGGAACATACAGCTTCAGCGTAACTGCCGATGCAGACGGGGCAGGCCCTAACCGGGTTCCAAGTGCCGGGACCGGCAATGAAATTAAAAACTTTACAGTATCAGTACCATCTAATACGGCTGCAGGCACTTTAGAGATTAGCCCCAATACCGGTAAAGCCGGGGACAGCGCAGCACGGATTGACTTAAAATATACAGCCGGAGAGCAATTTAGCAATGGTCAAATAATATTCAACTTACCATCGGGTTTTGAGGCTGACTTTGATGACTGCATTATTACTGGAGTGGGCGAAGAGATCCCATTAAGCGCAGATAAGATCAGCCCGGACGGTAAGACAGTAACTCTAAGAGGATTAAGCTTATCAGCAGGTGACCATATATACCTGTACTTATATAACAAGACCTTACCTATGGTAGGTACATACAACGTTAACGCGGCAGGCGATGCTGATGGAACAGCTGCGGCCAGAGCTCCGAGTGCAGGTACAGGCAGTGAGGCAGCAGCATTCACAGTAACCCCGGCCCAGACCATAGCCGGGAATCTTGGGATAGAGCCTTTCATGGGCATTACTGGAAATACCCGGACGGTTACATTAAGCTATACTCCGGGAGAAATATTTACCGGTGCCAGCTTAGTATATCAGCTGCCGGAAGGATTCAGCGCCACCACCGCAGATACATTAACGGCAGGAAATTCCGGACGCAGCTTAACCGTAAATGAGATCAGCGGCAACGGACAAACGATAACCATAAACGGAATAAACGCCGCCATCAGCCAGAAAATAATACTTTCGCTGGCAGACAAGACCCTGCCTGCACAAGGAACATACAGCTTCAGCGTAACTGCCGATGCAGACGGGGCAGGCCCTAACCGGGTTCCAAGTGCCGGGACCGGCAATGAAATTAAAAACTTTACAGTATCAGTACCATCTAATACGGCTGCAGGCACTTTAGAGATTAGCCCCAATACCGGTAAAGCCGGGGACAGCGCAGCGCGGATTGACTTAAAATATACAGCCGGAGAGCAATTTAGCAATGGTCAAATAATATTCAATTTACCATCTGGTTTTAAGGCTGGTATTAACACAGGAGATTCGTATTATAACAAATCAACCAATACGGGGCGTGCTTTAACCGCCAACGAAATTATCGGTGGTAAGGTAACATTGAATGGAATTAGCTTGAGTGCCGGAGATTACTTATACCTGCACCTGTATGACAAGACCTTGCCTTCGGCAGGCACATACAACGTTAACGCGATGGGCGATGCTGACGGAACTGCGGCAGCCAGGGCTCCGAGTTCAGGGGCAGGCAGTGAAGCAGCCGCCTTCACAGTAACCCCGGCCCAGACAATAGCAGGCAGACTAGGGATAAATCCATCTCTAGGGATTGCAGGGGATACACATCAGACGGTTACTTTAACCTATACCCTCGGGGAATCGTTTATCGAAGGCAAAGGCAGCTTAATATTTACATTGCCTGAAGGATTCAGCGCCAGTACTGGAAATAAGGTAACTGTTGGCGGAAGTGCCGAGCGCAGCTTGACTACCAATGAAATTAGCTCCAACGGGAAAATCATAACCATCAGTGGCATAAACGCTGCCGTCAGTCAGAATATCATCCTGTCATTAAAAGATAAGACTTTGCCCATTGCTGGGAACTACAACTTTAGCGCCGCTGCCGATGCAGATGGGACAGATGGTAACCGAACTCCCAGCACTGGAATTGGCAGTGAGAGCATGATCTTTACTATAGCTTTTTCGGTTAATACTATTAACGGTTCATTATCTATCGAGCCCGCCAGTGGCCGGAGTGGAGCCAATTTTCAAGATATTTATCTAAACTATATTACGAAAGAGGGCTTCAACAACGGGTCAGTCATATTCAATCTGCCGGTTGGATTTGAGGCCAAAACCAATGACCTGGTTGGTATATCAGGTGGCCAGGAGCGTTTTCTGAGCTTGACCGAGCTTACTCAGAATGGCCGAGTAGTTACTATAAATGGTGTTACTGCCAATGAAAACGGATACTGCCGGCTGGTTTTGAAAAATAGAACTCTGCCGACAGTAGGCACCTATAACTTTAGTGTAAGAGCAGATGCTGATGGATCAGCTTCAGCTAAGAACCCAACTTCGGGGACTGGAAGTGAGGCAGCAACCTTCTCAGTAACTCCGTCATTAACTAAAAGCGGAAAGCTGGAGGTCAACCCATCATTGGGAGTTGCGGGTGAAGTTCAAAAGATAACCTTGAAATACACCCCGGGAGAGGAATTCAGAACAGGCAAAATTATCATTAATCTGCCTGCAGGCTTTATGGCTGCAGCCACTGATACTATAGCCACACCACCAATTGGTGAACGGTTGCTGACTAGCAGTGAAATTAGCAATGGAAGCAGAACTATTACCATCAACGGTATATCAGTGAATACATCCCAGCAAATTATTCTTTCATTGAATAACAAGATCTTGCCTATTCAAGGTACCTACAACTTTAACGTTACCGCAGATGCCGATGGGCCAGGTACGGATAGAGATTTCAGCCTGGGAACGGGAAATGAAATCAGTCAATTAGTAATAGTCAAATCATTGCCGCCTACTGCTTCAGGGCAGCTGGCAATTGACCCGGATTTTGGTATAACAGGAACCATAAAGACCATATATCTAGACTATACTTTTGCTGAAGGTTTCAACAACGGAACGCTTAAGTTTTATTTGCCCGCTGGTTTTGAAGCTTCATCAGAAAATATAAGTACGCTGGTTGGTAAAGCCGCACTAAGCTCTGATGGAAGAATAGTTACGATAACAGGTGTAACTGCAGGTGCAAATGCACAGGGTACTCTGGTTATAAAAGAAAAAGATCTGCCTGCACCAGGTATATATCAATTTAGTGTATCAGCGGATGCCGATGGATCAGGTATGACTAAAGGTAACAGTTTGGGGACGGGTACCGAGGTGCAAACCTTTGTGGTAGGCCAATTGACAACGCCGGGTAACCTTACAGCAGATCCCTTAACTGGTATTGCAGGCAGCACTCAGACTATAAGCTTAACCTACACCCCGGGAGAAACATTTAGCGCTGGCCATTTAGTATTTAAGCTGCCGGAAGGATTCAGTGCCAGCACGGAAGATAAGGTTAAGATTAACGATACAGAACGCAGCCTGAGTACAGATGAAATTAGCGAAAACGGTAAGACAATAATCATAGGTAACCTAAACGTCACTGCCAGTCAGAAGATAGCACTGCAGTTAATAAACAAGACTATGCCTGTAACAGGAAACTACAGCTTTGCTGCGGCTGCTGATGCAGACGGAACCGATTTGGCAAAAGGACCCAGCCTGGGAACTGGCAATGAGGTGAAAAGCCTAACCATAACTACACCTCTAACCCGGGCAGGTCTTCTAGATATTAATCCTACAGAGGTACGTACTGGAAATATTCAAAATATTACCTTGAAGTATGTGCCTGGAGAGAAACTAAATCAAGGAACTATGGTGTTTAACCTGCCCAATGGGTTTGCAGCCACTAACAATGATACTATTACCATACCCGGAAATTTGCCGCGAGTTCTAAACATCAGTGAAATAGGGACCGGAGGAACAACGGTTACTATAAAGGGGCTGTCTTGTGACAGCACTCAGTTCGTATTATTATCGCTTATAAGTAAGACAATACCGGGAATCGGGGAATACACCTTCAGTGTCAGAACGGATGCAGATGGGCTGGGAAGCACACGAGATTTCAGTGCTGGTAACGGAAGTGAAGCTAAGATATGTATCGTTAATAATCAAGCACCACCGGCTACTCAGTCTGGAAGCTTAAAAGTAACTAAACCATCAGATAAGATAGCAATTGCCGGCATAAGTCAAGATATCGAATTAACCTACGAACTCGGAGATGCATTTAATTCTGGTACAGTTAGTTTCACATTACCCACAGGAATTACAGCTGCTGCCAATGACAAGATAGCTATAGCGGGAGGACAGGTTCGCAATCTATTGGCAACAGAGATATTTAATGGAGGAAGCAAGGTAACCGTTGACAATATTTCGGCTGCAAAAGCTGCCATGGTCGTATTAACACTAATTGGCGAAAAAATGTCTGCCCAGGGCATATATAAATTTAGTGCTGTGGGAGACGCAGATGGATTAATACCTAACCAGGTACCAAGTGCTGGAGATGGAAACGAGATATCATTTTTAACCGTCATATACTCATCCGGGACCACCGCCGGTATTCTTACTATTGATCCTTCTACTGGCATAACCGGGACCAATGCACAGAATATATCTCTCGAATACGAGCTCGGTGAGACATTTAACAAAGGAATACTTATTTTTAGTCTGCCTGCCGGACTTGAAGCGAATACTGGTGACGGAATCAGCGTCCCTGGAGCAAATGAGCGAGCTTTGGCAACAGGAGAAATAAGCAATGAAGGCCGTACCGTTACTATTAATAATGTTACCGCAGACATTTCCGGACTCTGCAAATTAACTCTTAAGAATAGAACCCTGCCTCTAACAGGCGGTTATAGTTTCAGTATCATTGCTGATGCAGATGGCTTGGCTTTGGCGAAGGGACCAAGTTCAGGCACCAATAATGAGCTGCGAACCTTGACAATAACTTCCCAGCCAACGCAAACAGGCAATCTTGAGATTAGCCACTCCCTGGGGCTGGCGAACAGTATTCAAGATATTACTTTAACTTACACTCCAGGAGAAACGTTAGTTAATGCAAATTTAATGTTTAACCTGCCCGGTGGTTTTACAGCTGCAGTTGACGATAAGGTAACGGTCGGAACTAATTCGGCTCGTTCCCTGAATAATGATGAAATTGGTTTTTCAGGACATGGCATAACCATAAATAGTATTAATATTAACCCGGCTCAAACGGTAGTGCTATCCTTGAAAAGAAAAACCCTGCCCGTACAAGACAATTACTTGTTCAACGCCAGGGCTGATTCAGATGGACCTGGGGTAATAAAAGATTATAGTTCGGGAATTGGTAAAGAAAGCAAAACCATAAAAGTGGTAAACTCATTACCAGCTACCTCATCTGGAACCTTGAGTCTTACACCTGACACCAATCGAACAGCAGCCAAAATTGCTAATATAGTCGTAGACTATATTATGGGTGAAGAATTCAACAACGGGAGATTAACATACTGCTTACCTGCTGGATTCGAAGCAAATGCCGGTGACTCACTAACTACTTATTTAGGAGAGAGCCCGGTTTTGACTTCCGGTGAAATTAGTGCTGACGGCCGGACTGTCACAATTAGCGGCCTAACTTCGGCTGCCTATGGACATTACATACTTAATCTTAAGAATAAGACCCTGCCCGCTGCGGGCGATTACACATTCAGGGTTACTGGTGAAGCTTACGGAGCGGGCACAGCTAAGGGACCGAGTCTTGGTACTGGCAGCGAGATGCAGATCTTTACCGTAACTCCCCCATTAACTGCAGCAGGAATGTTAGATATCAGCCCTTCTTTGGGTATTGTCGGAATCTCTCAAAATGTTGAATTTAGATATACTCCAGGAGAAGTACTCAATAACGGCAAACTGCTTTTCACCTTACCGGAGGGCTTTACCGCCAATAACAACGACAGCGTTGCAATTGGCAACAGTGCTGCTCGAAACCTCACCGCAGATGAAATTAGCAGCGAAGGACACGTTATTTCTATTAACGGGATAAATCTAACAACATTACAGGCGGTAACTTTTACGCTTAGCAATAAGACTATGCCATTACAGGGAAGTTATAGCTTCAGTGTCATGGCGGATGCTGATGGATCACGTACTACTAAAGATTTTAGCTCGGGTTCAGGCAATGAAATTAAAAAATTTACTATAGCTAATTCTACAAAAACTAATGATGGCATACTGGTCATTGATCCAGCTAATAGTTCAGCTTTGGCGGCGGGACAGAATATATTCCTTGATTATACACTTGGAGAAAGATTTAGTAATGGAACAATTGTATTTAACCTGCCGGCTGGATTCGAAGCCAACACCATCGCCACATTTACTTCACCATTCAGCAGTGAACGAAACTTAATTACTGCGGAGATTAGTTCGGATAACAGAACTGTAACCATAAGCGGAGTTAGTTCAGCTGCAGGCGGACATTGCAGACTTGTTTTAAAAAACAGGACCCTTCCGACCAGAGGTCTATATACCTTCGGGGCAATAGCAGATGCTGATGGAGCAGCCTTAGCAAAAACACAAAGTTCCGGGATAGGCAGCGAGGCCAAAACTCTGACAATAAACCCGGCATTAACTATATCCGGTACCTTGGAATTACAGCCATCCCTGGGAATAGCAAACAGCACCAATCAAATGCTCATCCTAAACTACATTCCAGGAGAAGCATTTATCGGTGGCAGTATTATATTTAAACTGCCCGGAGAATTAAGCGTCAGCACTGGAGATAAGGTAAAGGTGGGCGGGAATCCGGAACGTAACTTGAGTATTGATGAGATCCACGGCAGCACAATAACCATAAGAGATATTAATACTGCTCAAAGTCAACAGATAATACTTAAGCTGCTGGGAGAGACCCTGCCTGCAGCGGGAAACTATAACTTCAGTGTAAGCAGTGATGCGGATGGATCAGCCGAAGATAAGCAGCCGAGCACCGGTACTGGAAGCGAACTGAAAACATTCACTGTGGCAAGTTCGTCAAAAACAAGCTCCGGGATATTAACTCTGCCGGTTAACACCGGGATTACCGGTACAAATGTAAGCAGAATTGATTTGAAATATAACCCCGGAGAAGATCTTAATAACGGAACAATTGTATTCACACTGCCTGATGGCATTACGGTGTCTGCCACCGATACCATAATGATTGGCTTAAATTCACCGCGGAAATTAAGTGCTAATGAAATTACTGCAAATGGAAATGGTGGCTATAATGTAGAAATTGGTGGTTTAAATGCATCATCATCAGGCACAAATAACAGCATCTATCTGCAATTGCTTAACAAAACACTGCCGGTATCAGGTGCTTATACTTTTGGTGTTATAGCAGATGCAGATGGCTTGTTGGCTCCAGCCAAGACTGCGAGCTCAGGGACAGGCAGTGAAACAGCAGCCTTCATAGTAAAACCGGCGATAACTGCGGCAGGAACCCTTGAGATAAGCCCGTCTGTAGGTATTGCAGGGAAAACACAAACGGTTAACTTAAGTTATACTCCTGGAGAAGATTTTAACGGCGGACAGCTGGTGTTTAACTTACCGACCGGCTTTTCTGCAGCAATCGGCGATACAGTAACTATTGGTGATAATACTCCCCAAATGCTGGATGCGGGTGCTATTACTAATGGAGGCCGATGTGTAACCATTAATGGTATATCTATAAATACTTCCAAGAAGATCCTACTATCCTTAGCAGGCAAGATCATGCCGGAAAAAGGAGCGTACAATTTTAGCGTATTAGCTGATGCCGATGGAAATGCCACTTTGAGAGGTTTCAGCTCAGGGATTGGTGGGGAAGGTAAGACACTGACCGTTATAGTCTCACAAGGGCCCTCAGCATCAGGGAACCTTTCCTTACCTATTAACCGGGGCACTACAGGAACAACTGAGGGACGAATCGACTTGAAATATAATCCAGGCGAGGATATTAATAGTGGAACGGTAACATTTAATTTGCCGAGTGGCTTTGCAATATCCACCCTGGACAAAGTAATCATAGGCGGCAATGCACCCCGTGAGCTTCTGCCTGAGGAAATCAGCGGGCGTAAGGTTACTTTGAACAGCGTAAACGTATTATCATCAGGACTGAATAACAGCATATATCTGCAAATGTATAATAAAAACCTTCCATCACCGGGTACTTACACTTTCAGCGTTATAGTTGATGCCGATGGACAGGGCTTATTAAAGGAACCCAGTATTCAGACAGCGGCAGATTATACTATAACTCCACAGGTATCCAAGTTGGGGAATATGACGGTTGCAGGTGAAACCTTGGGCAACCTGCAAAACCTTTCCGTGACATACGCCTTTCCGGAGCCTTACAGTAATGGTGAAATAGAACTCAGCTTACCGGAAGGGTACACAGTTGACACTGATGATACTATCAGCCTGGGCGCCGGTTCGCCTAGATTTATTAGCCCGAATGAAATAGCATCAGATGGCAGGAAAATAATAATTAGTGGTATATATGCAACAAAATCGCAAGCCTTTATTTTATCCCTTAAGAATAAACCACTGCCTTTACAGGGTACATATAAATTCATATGCAAGGGTGATGCAGACGGTTCAGGTGCGGCAATGAGCTATAGTACGCCGGCTCAATTTGAATTTGTAGTTGAAGGTAAGGTGCCAACCCCGGTTGCAGCTGTAACGCCCGGTACGTATAACAAGGCTCAAAATGTGGCATTGACTTCTATTGAAGGAGCAGCAATTTATTATACTACCAACGGGACTACCCCGACATCCGCAAGCAAGAAGTATGTTGGGGCTATACCAATCAATACCAGTACTATTATTAAAGCAATTGCTGTTAAAGCAAAGACATCCAGCGAGGTTGGGAATTACAGCTATGATATTGTAGTCCAACCCAAAGCCACCCCCGATTCAGGGATATATGGGGAGACACAAACTATAAGCTTAAGCAGCATTACCAGTGATGCAAGTATTTATTATACAACGGATGGGACCGATCCAAGCACGAGCAGCAGAAAATATACAGATTCCATTCAAATAAATTCAAATACCAGCATTAAAGCAATTTGCGTAAAATCAGGAGTATCAAGCGACATTGCAGTTTTCAATTTTGAAATACTTACAGTGCCAAAAGCTGCTCCGGGTACCGGAACCTTTAATGAACCACAGGAAGTAAAGCTAAGCTGTACCACACCGGAAGCTGTCATTTATTATACTCTGGATGGAAGTAAGCCTACTGCGGCCAGTACTCGTTATACCGAGAAGATTGATATTGCCGTATCTGCTGCCATAAAAGCGATAGCAGTAAAGAACGGGGTGATGAGTGCAGTCCAGAGTTTTAACTATATCATTGATTTAAAGCCAACCTCGATCCTTAAGATAGAAGAAAGTGATAATCAATCAGCCCGGGTAGGTACTTACCTGCCTCAGCACCTTCAAGTTAAAGTTAGAGCTATTCAAGAACCTATTTCAGGCCAAAAAGTTCACTTTGAAATAACCGGTGATGACTCGGGTGGAGCAAGTTTGGATGATGGGAGCCAACTTAATAATCAAATTGATGTTATTACTAACCGGGAAGGGCAAGCCAATATCAAGTTAAAGCTTGGCTCTCAGGCTGGCAAGGTTCAGGTTAGGGCCTCAACTGCGGGTTTTGACCTTATTCCTTCGGTTACTTTTAGTGCCCATGCACAGGCTTGGACGCCTACCCGCTATCAGATTATGAATAACGGCCAAACTGCCAAAGAGGCAGGCAGCATATTGTCCTTACCCCTTAAGGTAAAAGTATTTAATGAAGAAGATCGAATCTTACCGGGTGCCATCGTTACCTTTAAAGTAAAGGAAGGTGGCGGCAGTCTTCTTTCCTCGTCCGCTTCTCTGGAAAAGTATGACCAATTGGATGTATGCACCAATGCTGAGGGAGAGGCAAGTGTATATTTACAAATGGGACCTCAGGACGGTATTGTAACGGCAGCCATTAAGAATTCTTCACTGGGTTCAATTGATTTTACCGCCAAGAATACCTATACGAGTCTCAGCCCCGCTGCTATCCAGATATACGAGGGAAACAATCAAGTAGGTAAGCCGGGAAGTATCCTCAGTAAATATCTAGTGGTCAAAGTCCTTAATATACAAGGAGGGCCTGTAAAAAATGCTGTCGTTGCATTTACACCAACAGGCTGTACCATATCTGAAAAACCAAAACAAACCATAACTGATGAATTTGGCAATGCCTGGGTACAATGTCGTCTGGGATCAACGGCAGGCGAGCAAACAGTTAAAGTATCGGTTGAAGGATTACAAGGCCATGAACAGATATTTACAATAAATGCCAAAGATCAAACGCGGACTCCAAACAAATTAGAGGTCCTGGGAGACGGGCAGAAAGGAGTACCCGGGGTAGAACTACGTGATCCCATCGGGGTTCGGGTTCTTGATGCAGACGGATTAGTAATTTCTGGTCAGAAAGTTGAATTCACTATTACCAGGGGCAATGGTTATCTCGATAAAACTTTTTCTACTATAGAAAAGACCACTGATTCAAATGGCATGGCATTTGCTGCTTTAACCCAGGGAGAGGCAGGGATTAACGAAGTTGTTGTCAAGACTGTACCTGATCGCCTAAAGACTGCAGTTATCATGGCTGCTGCAGTCCAAGATGTAAAACTTACGCTTCTGTCTCAAGACCAACAGGTATATAAAATTGGTGATATATTACCAATAAAAGTTAGTGTGACTGACAAGTATGGAGCTATAAAAAATATTCCCCTTATTTGGGAAGTGAAATCCGGCACCGGTTACCTAAATAGCGAGAGGACAACTACTGACGAGAGTGGTGAGTCAAGCAATACTCTAAATCCAAAATCGGATGAAATTATAGTTAGGATTTATCCACCAGGTTTAGAGACTTCGGCTGTTACCTTTAGAGCTAAAACAGCCAGCGGATTTGTTATAAGCGGAAACGTAAAATATTATTCCAGCAATATGAACCTGACCGCCTACGGGGTAAAAACAGACGGTAGTTATCAGGAAACAAAGGTCAACAGCAATGGCTCTTTCGCACTCGAGTTGGATCAAGGAGAATGGACAATCGGCTTATCCGATAGTACCTCTGATTTACTGTCTTTAGATCAATTCCAGCTGCCCAAGGCAAGAAAAATCATAGTGAACAACAATGGAAATATAGCATTCGAGTTAATTCCGTTCAATCATGAAATAACAGGGCGGGTGGTTAGAGATATACATGGACAAAAAATAGGCATAGCTAACGCCGCCGTATCTCTCGAGAACCCGGAGAATACCTTTTGGGGGAGTACAGCTGTAACCAGGGATGATGGAAGCTTTAGTTTAAAGGCAGCCTCAGGGAGCTATGTGCTGTCCTACCGTGCTGCCGGGTATAATACCGCGCCTCAAGGTTCATTGCGTGTGGATAAAGATACACAGCTGGGGGATCTGGTACTGATAAAACCCGGTGCGATCATTAAAGGCAATATTGCTAATGAAGGAAAACCGATCAAAGATGCGGTGGTCACGGCATATGATCCAAGTAATGATCACTGGGCAACTACCCAGAGCATTAATGGAAGCTACCAATTATTATTAGAGCCTGGTCAATATCAGATAAAAGCCCAAAGCCAGGAACAAGGGGATTTAGTATTTAGCCCAGATAATGATTCTAATGTTAGTGACAATCCAATAAAAATTAAAGATGGGGATATAATTGAGGAAGTTAACTTTGTTGTGCCTGTAAATAACGGAACCATAGCAGGAACAGTGAGACGAGCAAATGAAGTAGTACCGGGAGCCGTAGTTACCTTTACCAATACCGTTGATGGTATCTGTCGCAAGGTAATTACCAATATTGATGGTTTGTACCGTATAGAGCTGCCATCCTCGCAATCACTCTATACTGTTGAAGTTTCCATTGGACCTCGCTTGGAGATGACCAGTTCAGTCAGAGTCGTGATTAGAACTGAACAAAGAATGGATTTACAGCTTCCTGAACTGGTTCAAGTACGAGGGAAGGTTATCACTAAAAATGGGACACCAGTCAACGATGCTATTATAGTTATAGCAATTGGAAACAGCGTTTTTAACACCCTTAAAATTAATCCGACTAATGGTCAGTATGATTTTATGTTGGCACCTAACAAGCCTGATGAGAGCTATGAATTTACCATAAACTCCCAATCATTGGGCCAAATATCGAGGACAGTCAAAGTTAAAAATTCAATGTATGACTTGGACTTTAGGTATCCGGAAAATAAATACAATATCACCGGTAAAGTTATGAGCAGAGGAACTGGCATGGGAGGGGTATGGGTTAGCGCTAACGGCAAAAATGGAATTAGCACAGGTGCATACTCCGCAGAGCAAACAGGTGAATTCAGGCTGGAAGCTGGTCCGGGACAGTACACCATGGGCGCGAGCAGACCTGGGTTTATCCAGCTTTATGATGCCAATACACAACCTGAGATAGAAGTTAAAGACAGCAGCCTGACTATACAACTTGACATGAAAGAATCACAATTCGGGCTCTCGGGCAGCGTCAAAGATTACGAAAATCATATCCTGCCCGGGGCAGAAGTATGGATAGAGGATGGCAATGGAGGCCATTTAAACGCCACTGCCGATTCACTTGGCAAATATAACTTTAATCTGACAGCTGGCAAATGGTACATGGGGGTAGTAGCAGAAGGATTTAAAGTCCGAAGCGCTTTGAAGGAAGACGGTACGGTCTTAAATAATGATATGGCAGTAACTGTTAATGGTACTAATGCAACAAAAGATATCGTTCTTACACGTGATGAACGAATAGAGCTGTCCAATCCTACAGTAATAAGTATTGATCCCCAAAAGGCAGCAGCGCTGAAAAATTCGAGTGCTGGAGCAAACGTTAATATACCCGCTTCATCACTAGATACAAATGATCAGGTTGAAATGGCGTTAAAAGAAACTTCCAATGTACCCGAAACAGATAAGCAGAAGCCGATAAACGGCAGAGGGATAGAAATAATAGGTCATGATGAAAATGGCCGTCCTATTCTAAAGTTTAAAGATGATTTTACGATTCAATTAAGCTACACGGAAAATGATCTTGCTCATCTGAAGGAAGAATTGAGGAAAGCAGGTCTTGATTTCGATGAAGAATTATTGCAGCTAAATTACTTTAACCTGGATACCCAGAGTTGGATCACATTAAACGCTACCTGGCACAAAACATCCAATGGAGGCTACTTTGTGGGCTCCAGTAATCACCTAACGAAATTTGCGATAGTCTATCCCAACTGGCTGGTACTGAGGGGATCACAGGAACCTGAGCCACCCAAAACAAAGGATGAAATAAAAACACCAAAACAAGAAGTAGTAAAGAACAAAGTAAGTCCTGGTTCATCTGCCAGCCTTACCAGCAGTGATGGAAAAGCCAAAATAAATATACCACCAGATGCAGTATCGGTACCAGTAGAAATATCCATGGCAGCGGTAAAAGAGGACACTGCGGAATCCGGCATAGTAGTTCAATCTTCAAATAAATTTGCAAGTAAAGTTCTGGGAGTATATAAGCTCGATGCCCAGGATGAAAAAGGCAGCCAGCAGAATACCTTTAAGAAACCTATAGAAATCACTATCAATATTGGCAGTGCTATGAATAATGTTGGGCTCTTTTATTACGACCCGGTATATAAAACCCTGGTGCCGGTAAGGTCACAGTATAACCCCAAAACGGGTGAAGTGACCGGGCTAATAACCCACTTTACGCTATTTGTAGCCCTGGTTGAACGTGAAAAAGATTTTGTGGATATTCAAAATCACTGGGCTAAAAATTCCATTGAAATTCTCAGCCGCAAAAACGTAGTTAATGGTACTGGCGACGGCCAATTTTCGCCCGAAAAAGAAGTCACACGTGCGGAATTTGCAGTAATGCTTAGTATGGCAGCTGGTGTGCCAGGCACCGCTGATGAATCAGGATTCATTGATGTTAAATCAGATTATTGGGCAGCCGTGTATATCGCTGCTAGTAAAAAAGCTAATATTATCGGTGGTTACCCGGACGGTACCTTCCACTCAACCAACGCGGTAACCCGTGCAGAAGCAGTTACCATGTTAATGAAGACTCTGGGAACAGAGATACAAGCCACGGATAATAACTTGGCCTCCTTTGGTGATTATTCCAGTAATTACTGGGCCAATAAATATCTTAGTGCGGCCGTGGAGAAGAAAATTCTCTCGGGTTACCCGGATGGTACTTTGCGTCCCAACCAATCCGTGTCCCGAGCAGAGGCAGCTGCATTGATTAATAGGCTGCTGATCGGGTTCTAGTTGAATCTACATAATGAAAGGAGATTTTGTAATTGAAAAAGAGTCTGTTCACCTCCAGGAGTATTTCTGCATTGATTGGTTTAGGGGTTACATTAATTATGATGTGGATAACATATCTGGATGTGCTTTCGTTTGTTGATCTAAAAACCATGGATTGGCGAGTAATGGCAGGGTCCCATAATCTTTCGGACAAGATTGTCATGGTAGGGTTTACCGATCAAGACATTAAAGAAATAGGAAAATGGCCCTGGGACAGAAGTATACATGCAAAGATTATAGAAGCAATAAACCAGGGAAATCCGTCGGCAATAGGATATGATACCCTATTTGCCGATTATGACTCGAATAACCCTCAAACCGAACTAAAATTGATAGAACAGACTAGCAAATCAGGCAAAGTAATATATCCTGTTTTTACTCAGCAGCTATGGAGGGAAGGCGGTAAAAACATAGGCAGCGAATTACTAACGCCCTTCCCGGAACTGGGAATGAGCGCAGCCGGGATAGGAAATACTGCTCATGTTATTGACCCTGATCAGGCCGTACGTCGGGAAGCTTTATCAATAGACAGCGAAATGGGTGTGTTGGATTCCTTTGCTCTGGCCATCTTAAAACAGCACTATAAAGTTGATGAGGCTATGATGAATAAAGGCAGCATCGATATAGGAGATATTAGTATTCCGCTTGATGATAATGACTTACTGCAAATCAACTACTTTGGTGGTCCCGGGTCTATCCCAGTCATTCCGGTAAGCAAGGTTATTTCCGGGCAAATATCGCCTGAAACTTTTAATAATAAGATTGTCCTGGTCGGGTCGGTGGCTGCCGGACTGGCCAACTTTTACCCGTCTCCATTCAATGGCAGAAATATTAACGAAATAGAAATCCAGGCTAATATCCTTAACACCATACTGACCCAGGACTTTATTAAAACAATGACCAATCAGGCCAATATGATTTTGGTGGTATTTTTCGGATTGCTAATGACGCTGATCTTCATACGCTTGTCGCCTATTCGAGGCTTCTACGTACTTTTGGCAGTTCTGACAACGTATATAGCTTTTGCATTTTACCTGGGGACTTATAAGAACATCTTATTACAAATAATCTATCCCGGTGTAACCATGGCAGCGGTTTATGTCGGATCAGTTGCTTACGGTTATGTATTAGAGCGACGCGAAAAGCAGCGCATAAGACAGACATTCGGCCGTTATGTCGCTCCACAGGTAGTAAGCGAAATACTAAAAACGGGCGGGGATATTAATCTTATGGAAAGCAGGCGGCAGCTGGCCACAGTTCTTTTTGTAGATATGAGCGGCTTTACATCATTGTCAGAGAAACTTCCTCCCCAGGATTTAGTTAAGGTATTGAACAAATACCTTCAACTGGTAATAGAGATTATATTCAAATACGAAGGAACTATTGACAAGTTTATAGGAGATGCAGTGATGGTCGAATTCAATGCTCCCTTACCCATAGCGAATCACCAGCTCAAAGCGATACAATCAGCGCTTGAGATCATGGTAGAGCTGCGCCGGCTGAGTGAAGAAGCAGAGGGTATGTACGGGGTGAAATTGAACGCGAGTATAGGAATTAATACCGGTGAAGTAGTTATCGGCAATATAGGTGCACTCAACCGGGTTGAATATGCAGCTATCGGTGATAATGTCAATGTAGCTTCCCGCCTGCAGAGCCTGGCTAACGCGGGGCAGATACTGATAAGCTCCAGCACTTACGATGCAGTAAAGGATAAAATCAGAGTAAACAAATTGGGACCCCAGAAAGTAAAAGGCAAGGCTCAGGAACTGGATGTATATGAAGTTATTGAAGTGGAGAAAAATTGAGGAGGGTGTCATAATGCTGCGCCGACTTAGCATAATTCTGATATTGGCAATGAACCTTGTCTATTTTGCGCCAACTTTGGCAGCTTCTGCACAAGAGTCACAGCCAGGCAATACTATTGCAATCATGAGAAAGTCTCAGATGGGATTTAACCAATGGGCAATTGAGGATGTCAGACACATCGAAGACCTCGTGCAGAAATATCCTCAGGCTCGTGAGAAAATTACTGCATTGGTCTTCGAAGAATGGCTGAACATAACGGAAGAGATGCGGATAATTACTCTGCGGGAAACAATAATAATGCCCGAAACAGGGGTTAGGATAATACCCGGTAACACAACAGGCAAACTCCATGTTCTGAGCCTGGCTCAAAAAGCCCGGGAAAACTTCTTGAATTTGGCTGCGCAAGGTGCTGTTTCGATAGGAACCTCAGCCAGCATTTACCCGGATCTATATATAGGAAGCACACTCAAGGTTAATGCGGGGACCGGTTCAGTTAAGCTGTCATTGGCATCAGAAGATCAGTACATCAGCCCGGATGAAGCAATCAGAGCAGTCAATGAGCTGGCAGTTCCATCCGGAACATTACAAGGATATAGCATCTATTTGATGCCCTATACCATGGAAGGGTTGGATGGATTCGCTTTCAGTCAGTCAATTCCAAGGGTTGAGGAGTGTTCTTTTATATCAGCCAGAGATTTGGACGAAACAGAGGCAAACGTGCGAACGGTGATAAGACATGAAATAGGGCACTTCATTCAGCATCAGTATGTAGGAGAGTATTCATCTGCTAACGGTAAATGGCAGGAATATCTTGCTATTAATAATAAAACCTATGGCGAAGCCAACTGGGAAACTGATACCACCGAAAACTTTGCAGAGGATTTTCGGGTGCTGTTTACCAAACCAGGTCTTGATAATTCACCCCACCGGGGCTCCTGTGGGAATCCTGCAAACGACCAATCGACCCGGGAGAAGCTGATTAAATATTTTAATAAAATTATTGCTGAAGAAAGAAACAGTTCTGTGACTTTCGGGACAACATTTTGGGCTCAGGGGGAGAAGGAGGCCTCTGCCGTAATGCCTGTAAATGGAATTAGAGACTCAGAAAAATTAATAATTAAGGGTAATGATTTCATAGTCAGAGGAACTGTAAAGACAATAGGCGCAGCTAATCCGGTCATTTTGGTACAGGGAAACAACTATGAAAAACTTATATATCTAGAACGTACTGGATTTTTTGAAACAAAAATTACCTTGCCACAACACGGCCAATACCAGATGATACTGGGGGAAATGAGGGATAATACGTTATTCGCTCACTATATGGCTGAAGTTAGCAGTTATTCAATAACATATAATCTTACCGAACAGGAGTTAATAGACAACAAAATATTAACACCTGTTCCGCAGACCGCTTTGCAGGACATAAATGATTCTCCGGAGAGATGGATCATAAATTACCTGGAATCACAGAAGCTGGTACTGGGCTGGCAAAATAAATTTTTTCCTGAAACAAACATAACTAGAATAGAACTGCTGGCAATGTTAAATCGGGTAGTTAATGAAGACAGCTCTAATTCAAAACTTCAGCCCTTTACAGACATACCTATGGATAGCTGGATGAACCTGATAGCGGTCCAGGCCTTGAAGAACGGCATTATTGATCCTAATGAATACCCCGATCGTCTGCTGCACCCACTGAAAGAGGTTACCAACCAGGATGCAGAGCAGTTAATAAACCGGATTATTAAACAGCAAAGGGGTCTTATGGCCGAACAGGATTCTAAAGTCCTGGGGTTATTCAGTACGCTGGGCGAGCAGAATGAACCCTTAAAACGTTGGGAAGCTGCGTTAATTATTTATAGACTATCCCATTATTAAAAAGGTATCTTGATTAATCTTAATTATAGCGCGCTATACGCTGTATATATCTAATTAAAATGGAGGTGATAGAAATAGACTAATTGTTAAAATACCGTATTTTTTGGGGGAGGGTTAAGTATTGTTCAGAAAAAGAAGGGGAACTGCGGCTTTATTGGTTTTGCTATTTGTTCTAACTTCACTATTCGGATCTTCAGCATCGACATTTGCTGAAGATGTGAACAAAACACAATTAACAGCAGCAATAAGTACAGCTGATTTCAAATTAAGTACCACGCTGGTAGGAAAAGCACCTGGAAATGTATTGCAAACAACCCATGATACCTTTGCGGCTGCAATTGCAGCTGCCGTCGTAACAAGAGATAATGTAACCGCAACCCAGACTGAGGTGGACGCAGCAGTAACAACTTTAGCAGATGCAAGCACTGCTTTTGATAATGCAGTGCTGCCAAATAAGGGAAATTTAATTGCAGCAGTAGATAATGCAGTTGCTTTATTAAATACTACAATAATAGGAACACTACCTGGAAATGTCTCTGAGGTAAACTATAACGCCTTTGCAAGCGCAATTACAACAGCCAGTGCAGTAAGAGATAATATATCAGCAACCCAGGCTGAGGTTAATACGGCTTTAGTAGACTTAGCAACGGCAACCGAAATATTTGAAGACGCAATTGTACCAAACAGGGTACCATTAGCAACAGAGATTACAAATGCAACAGTTTTGCTTGACAGTATAACAATAGGAACAGAAGCAGGCAATGTGTCTGGCACAGCTCATAATGCCTTTGCCACTGCAATCGCAGCGGCTGGTAACGTAAGAGATAATCCTTCTGCCACCCCGAGTGATGTAATTGCAGCTATAGACGAGTTAGCTGCTGCAACTACAGCATTTCAAAATGCAATAATCCCAAACAAAGAAGCCTTGGCTGCAGCAATAGGTGAAGCTAACACCTTGTTAAATAATACGCCGGTAGGCACTGCACGTGGAAATGTATCCAATGAAGACCATGATACATTTTTGGCGGCAATTATAACAGCTATAGCGGTAAACAATAATGCAGCTGCAACCAAGAATGAAGTAAATGCAGCGATAGCATCCTTAGCAACCGCAGCCGCAGCATTTGAAAATGCAGTAATTACAACCATCGAAATAACACTCAATCCTGGCAAAATAACAGCAAATTATCCTCTTAATTTTGAATTCTCATTACCGGGAATCAGCCTTATTAATGAGGCATTTGCTAAAATAACAGGAACGAATATCGAACTGCCCTCAGTTCCGGCAGCAGTTTATGGGGCTGATACTTACCAGGTCAGCTTTCCTCCGCTGCCAGAGCCCGGAGAATATGATCTGTCAATTTTTGATGGGCCGCCAGTTGCAGCGGTACCGCCGGTAGCAATCGGACACTTTGAGGTGGTACCTTCTATACCCTGGTTAAATATTATGCCTTATAAAATAGTAAATGGGTATCAGAAGAAACATGTTTGGATAAATCAGGCTGTTCCCGAACAACTGTGGAACAATAATGATACTCTCAAGGTGAATATTTATCACATTCAATTTGATAATGCCAATCCCCTTTCCCCACCCGTTAAAACCTTTATAACAGCCGTTGATCCGGGTTATATAGATTCATGGGGCTTGAATTTTGTACTGCCGACAGGACTTGGACCGAATAATTATCAGGCTGAGGTAGTAAGGGATTCAACTGTCATTGCGTACGCAGGGTTCCAAATTTTTATACCTGATTTTGAATTTATAAAGTGGTTCAGGTATTCTGAGCAAATTAAAATATTTGAATCCGATGGTCCAGATGTATGGAGCCCGTTTGATACTCTTGAAGTAAAGATTTACAAAACCCCAAGTACAGAAGGACCAAGAGAACTGGCTGCAACAATATTGTCAGGGGCTATGAGTATTACTGACAACATGATCAGTTTTGCAGCCCCAGAAAATTTGCTGCCAGGGGATTGTTCAGGACCAGATTCCGGTATATATCAATTCGAAATAATTAGGAATGGTTCAATCATAACTATAGGTGAATTTGGAGTGGATTGGGCCTTGATATCTGCTGCTCCTGAAAGAATAGAAATAGGATATAAAACTCCTGTGCCGATAATCCTTAATACCAATGGGCTGTCCGGCATCTGGAGTGCAGACAATGTACCGGTAATGAAACTATTCCGATATGGTTCCGAATCTCTTCAGGATACCGGGATAGTATTAACTCCGCAGTCTATAAATAATACAACCCTGACAGTATCGCTGCCAACCAATTTACCAATGGGAGGTTATGAGATTCAGTTTAATAAAAATAATTCCATCATAGCCTGGACCCATTTCGAAATAGGACCCACTGAGTTTGCCATAATAACAAAAGAACTGCCCCCTGCATTTGTGGGCCAGTTCTATGATTTTGATTTGCAGGCAACTGGTGGATGGGGCGGAACTGATTGGCATAATGACTATGGTCTGCCAATGGGTCTATCCCTTGATAATAACGGTCATATTTGGGGTTATCCGCAGCAAGTTGGGGAGTGGCATTTTACTGCATATGCTTATGACTCACATGGTAATTCTGTAAGCAAACAGTTTACTCTTAGGGTTAATAACAACCTTTCTCAGCTGGCAGCAGGCAAAGTTAAGGGTCTTCCGGGCTCGAGCGTTATGGTGCCAATCTCGGGTCTGAACCTGAAGGGGGTTCGAGGAATTCAGTTTGCCATGTCGTATGATCCGACTGTTGCTGATGTTGAAAAAGACGAATTCGGAGAGGTGATAATTGAGAGCGATATTGCCGGCGTTACATGGGGGGCTAATGTAGTAGCCAACGCTGGAATGAATACTCTTTATGTCAGCATGGCCTCAAATACTGTTTTACCGTCCGAGGCAAACTTATGCAGGATTAAATTCCAGGTTACGGGCCAAGCCGAACAATTAACACCGCTGATTATGGAGCCGATAGATGAGGTATTTCTTTCTGATGGTGAAAATGATGTTCTCGCCGAAGCCGAAGACGGTTTCTTGAAAGTTGCAAAATATGGAGATATAAATGGGAATGGTTCCGTAGACGTTGGTGATGCGGTACTTATGTTAAGGCATGATGCAGGTTATATCAATTTATCGCCGGAAGAATTGAATTTGGCAAATGTTGATGGCAGCAGAGATACTTATGGAAATCCAACCGTAGATTATGGAGATGCCATTTTAACCTTGAAATATATTGTAAAATTAATACCCAGTCTGCCATATCAGCCTTAACAACATTGATAGTTAGTATCAGGTGCCCTGTTCGAAAGTAGTCGGGAGCACCTGATACTTAACTAACTTCCTGAAGATTGATTGTTTATCCTGAGAAATATGTCAATTATTGAAGGAGAGAAAGAATGAGGAAAGAAATGTTTCTGTTCTTAGAAACAAATAAAAAAGTCGTATCATTATTACTTTTATTCTGCTTGTTTTTGGTAATAGTTCCAATGTTAAATGTATTCGCTCAGGATGAAACCCCGATGGTTGGCATAAGTAATACCGAGGGCTATGTAGGAACAATCCTTCCTGTATCTGTAGCTATTCAAAATCCTCGGGATATTGCCGGTTTTCAATTTGATCTTATTTTTGATCCTGCAAAACTCGAAGCGGTTCTAATTGCAGACTCGGACAACCCAGACATTTTCGTTCCCAAAATTGATGCAGGAAACCTGAGGGGAAGTATTTCCTCTAACCTGGCCTCACCCGGAGTCATTAAAGTATCTGCAGGTGGCAGCCAGTCTATTACTGCAGCCCAGGCAATTTTATGCCAGATTTTCTTTAAGCCCCAAACTGAAGGGGAAATACACATGGAAATTACCAACCTCCAGTTGTCCAACTCCTATGGAGAGATTGTGCCAAGCACTGTAAGCAGCAACGGTTATATAACTGTACTGGTAAACAAAACAGCGTTGACAGATGCCATCAGCAATGCATTTACCCTGATTGGAAGCAAGACAGTAGGCGCAGAAATAGGAAATATACCACAAGCAGCGCATGACGCATTCGAAGCAGCCATAGATGCGGCAGTACTAGTAAATAATGATATCACTGCCGCCCAGTCAGCTGTGAATAGCCAAGTGGAACTGCTGGATGCTGCCGCTGCTGTGTTCAATAATTCAGTCATTACAGAAGGAAGATTTAGCCTAAGTAATCTTCAAATAACTCAACCATCAACAACAGAATTAAAAGCAACAGTTGATATTACCAGGATATCTGGCAGCCAAAATGCAGTTGTTGTTTTCCAATTGAAAGATTCCAGCGGTGCTGCAGTTGGAATTAAAACAGCAGACATAACCTTACCCGATGGAACCGAGAATATTTCCGTGCTATTCCCGGGAATGAGCGGTACTGGTTATACTGTTAAAGCAATGGTACTTGATAAGTTAACCAATGCTGCAGATGATGCAGGTCATAGTTTAGCAGCACCATTGCAATGATACTGGTTTAAATATATTCCAGGGGGTTAGGAGCGAAAATAGATGGGAAGTAGAAATTACAAATTCAAATCTGTTTTAAATATACTATACATTTTTGTAAGCGTGAGTATTATTTTGGCCTTTCCTGTTCAGATTATGGCCGGCAATACCCTGGAAACTATTATTACTGCAAGCAGTTCCGAGGGTGATGCTGGTGAAAATGTCACAGTTCAGGTGAGTGTGCAGAATCCCAATGGTATGGCAGGAGGATCTTTTAATGTCTTTTATGATTCTCAAATTGTGACTCCCGGAGAGATAAAAGCGGGCGAAGTATTGAAAAATGTATCCTTTATTGCCAACCCTGATTATGCAAAAAATGGGATGACTGCAGTGAGGATTGTTTGGGCAGGTTCAAGAGGCATTAACCAGGATGGAATACTCTGTACGATTGTTTTCCATCTTAATAAAAATGGCAGCAGTGAACTCATGGTAAAAGACCTGTCAATAAAAAATGGAGAGTTGAAGGCACTAGATGCCAATACGATCGATGGCAATATAAAAGTAGGTAATGGGGTTACAGTCCCAGAGACGCCTGTTCCGCCATCCCCAGGCGGCGGTCCGGCTGGTCCGGGCGGCGGAGGTCCTATGCCGCCGATAGTACCTCCCGTAGTATCTGCAGCGACATCGGCACCGACGACAGGGGCAGTTACAACTGCAAATACGACCGTGATCAGCGAGCAAGCAATCGATAAAAAAGTTGCCACTGCTGAAGGGAAGATGGTAGAGACCTTTACTGTAACTGAAGAGGTTAAAACAGAAATAGCCAAGGCCATTAAAGCAGGGAAGGCCTTTGTTCAGATTACAGTAGCGCCTGCCGAACAGGCCGCTAAAACAGTTATTGATATACCTTCCGGCGTTATGCAAAGTTCTGCCGGGGTGGGTTTGGCAATAACTACTCCTAATGCCACCCTTGAATTGCCAAAAGGGCTGGTAGATACATTTGCCAAAGCTGGTAAAGAATTGGCTATCACCGTGGAAAAAGGTGAAGCAGCGGAATCGGCTGCCCAGATGAAAGGCGTTCAGGGAACTGAAGGGGCGGCAGTCTTAGGAACCCCAGCTGTTATCCATACAGAGATCAAGGGAAGTACATCTGTGACCCTGCCCCTGACCGGCATTGATATACCAACAGATCCGGCTGCTCGGGCCGGCTTCCTGGAGAACCTGGCCATATTTGTCGTTCATAGTGATGGGGACAAACAAGTCATTCCAGCAGCTATTGTTAAAGATGCCAGCGGAAAACCAATAGGAATCAGTTTTATTGTAGAAAGATTCAGTACCTTTGCCATTATAAAAGTAGCGGCTCCGGTTATAACCTTAAACGATATTGCTGCCAATTGGGCTGAAGCAGATATTAAGAAACTAGTTCAGCTTGGTGCAATAAAAGGTTATGCTGATGGAAGCTTCCAGCCAAATAACAATATCACCAGAGCCGAATTTGCCACGGTTATCGTTAAAGCCTTCAAGCTGGTGCCGCAGAGCGGAAAAGTATTCAGCGATACCCAAAATAGCTGGGCTAGAGACAATATATCTACTGCAAGCTATTATGGAATTGTTAATGGCTGTACTGACAGTTGCTTTGGTCCCAATGAACAGATTACCCGAGAACAGATGGCAGTGATGATAGTGAAAGCCGCCAACCTTGGCAGGACAATGGGAAACACAACATATAGCGATGATTTAAACATTTCTTCATGGGCAAAAGAAGCAGTAGCAGCCGCAAGTGAGGAAAATATTATCTCAGGATACCCCAACAATACATTTAAGCCAAAAGAAAATGCCTCCCGGGCAGAAGCAGCAGCAATTATCATAAGAGCATTGAAATAAAATTGCGACAGTATTACCCATGACTTATGGATCTTATTAAAACTAACTATTTGTTTATTTGGCTCCTTTTTAGGAGCCTTTTATTTATCCTGCACAACCCACGCCGATTAACGCTGCCAAGTCCGAAGGAGAATAATTATCTATAAATTCTACTAAGAATAATGGAAAGATTTACATAATTGTTGGTGCTGTGGTACCATAATCATAATGGTATAACTATACATATTAAAAGGGAGTAATCCATATATAGAATTCGTTGGAAAAGGACTTTTCCTAATGTCGGAGGTGGTAATTAATACTTTCCTTATTTAAATATAAATAGCTATTAATAAAGGAGGAGATAATTTGCGAAAAAATAAAGCATTAAGCTGGTTAATGGCTTTAATGCTCATGCTAACAACCATAGTTGGGATAGTGCCATTAAAAGCATTTGCCGCGACGAGTGTTAATGATATCAATGGGCATTGGGCGCAGAGCCAAATTCAAAATATGATTAACAAAGGTTTCATAGCGGGATATCCCGATAATACCTTTAGACCCAATAATACGATCACCAGAGCAGAATTTATCACGATGACCAATCGGACATTTTCTTTTAATGGTACTGCAGCAATAAATTATACTGATGTAAATAACAACGACTGGTTTGTCAAAGAAATAGCCAGCGCCAAAGCAGCCGGCTATATTTCAGGTTATCCCGACGGCAGCATGAGACCTAATAACCAGATTACTCGCCAGGAAGTGGCAGCGATTATGGTGAAAGTTTTAAGACTTGATACAGGTGCCGGAACCGAAGCATTAAACAAGTTCATTGATGCTGCCAGCATTCCCGCTTGGAGCCGCAGCGCTGTTGCGGCTATGGTGAAGGCCGGCTATTTAAATGGATATCCAGACGGAACCTTCAAAGCGCTGGACCCCACCACCAGAGCTATGGCCGCTGTTATCCTAAGCAATGTATCTGGACCTGTTATTCCGCCAGTACAGCAGAAGGTATTTGACAAAGCTGGAACCTACGGGCCAGCCACAGGTACCAATACCATAACCGGCGATGTAACCATCAGCGCTGATGGAGTTATCCTGCAAAATACGACTATTAACGGTAACCTTTTAATCACTGAAGCTGTAGGAGCAGGTACCGTAACCTTAAAACATATAACCGTAACTGGAACCACTACCATAAAGGGTGGTGGGGTAAATAGCATTAAGGTTGATAACTGTGTACTAGGTATAGTCAAAGCCGAAAAGGCCGATGGCCAACTGAGAATTATTCTAACCAATACCATGTTTTCAGAATTGATTGCTAATTCTGCTGTAAAGGTTGAAGGAACCGGAACCATTAACCGGGCTGCCATTCATACCAACGGAGTTACCATATCATTAAATTTGATAAACAAAAATAACCTAACCATTGATCCTAATAAGAGCGTTGTTGTTGGCGGCGAAACGATTACCGGAACTCCTGCTCCACCCGGAGGCGGCGGTGCTCCACCCCCTGCGACAGTTGCCGTTACCGGGGTGAGCCTCAATAAGGCAAACCTGGTTCTCAATCCTGGCCACAGTGAAATGTTGACGGCTGCCATCCTGCCTGCTAATGCCACCAACAAAGATCTGCTGTGGAAAAGTAATCATCCGGGTTCAGCTGATGTAGACCAGAACGGTTTAGTCACCGCATATTCCAAAGGGCAAGCTACTATAACAGTAACAACTGCTGATGGTAACTTCTCGAAAGTCTGCTTAGTGGATGTACAGGTACCTGTAACCGGCATCAGCCTTAACAAACTGAACCTAAATATGACCTTTCCAGGTACTACCGCAACCCTGATTCCCATTATTTCTCCCGCTGATGCTGAGACTGATGTGGTATGGGAGAGCCTCGATACCAGCGTTGCCACAGTCGCCGCTGGAGTGGTAACACCTAAAGGTTTAGGAACTACTTCTATTGTGGCTCGATCTGTTGAGGGTGATTATACAGCTTCCTGTACTGTAACGGTAGGTACAGCTACAGTACCCGTAACAGAGGTAAGCTTGAACTACACCGAACTAACGCTGAAAGTTGGAAACACCTTCAGCCTGATACCCTTTGTGGCACCTGCCAATGCAACCAATACAAATGTCAGTTGGCATTCAAATGACGAATCTGTAGCCAAAGTCGATTCGCTGGGGCGAGTAACCGCCATAGGCAATGGTACAACTGATATAACTGTAACAACATTATCTGGGGCTAAAACAGAGACCTGTACAGTTACAGTTGAAACCCCAGTAACCGGTGTTACCCTATCCAAGGAAAGAATTGAAAATGTAGCGGTTGGCGATCCCGATCAGGCTTTGAGCGCAATTGTTTTGCCCGCTGCTGCTACCAATAAAACCCTGGTTTGGAGCAGCAGCAATACCGGCGTAGCCACATTTACCGAAACTACCCCGGGAAATGGTACCGTTCATTTCGTAGGACGGGGTTCAGCTAGTATAACTGCTACCACGGCAGATGGAGGAAGGGCCGCCAGCTGCGATGTGATTGTCGGAGTAAGGGTTACAGCTATAACCTTGAATCCAACGACTGCTACTCTTAAGGTAGGGGGAGGCACATTAACTCCGTTAATTATTCCTACTCCTGCCATAGCCACTAATACGAATGCAGAATGGATCTCCTCGAACAGCGGAATAGCCAGTGTAGATGAAGACACAGGTGTCATAACACCCGTTGCTCCAGGAAGTACTGTTATCACTGCAACACCCGTATTTGCTGCATCAGGCACTTCTCCGACGACCTGTGTAGTGGATGTATTTAATGTAACCTCCGTACAAATGCTCAAAGATGACAGACTGGTAGCGGGCAAGACCGCAGTAAGTACCAAATTTTCCGTCAGCGGTCCAGCGATTAACAAAAATTCAATACTTGTAACGCTTAATGATGGTACAGTTCTTCAGTATGGATCTGATGCTGCTGGAGTATACACCTATACTGGGATTACTAATACACTTTATGCAGGTGTAACTTCAGCCACTGTGACCATACGGGGCGCTGTTTCATTTACGTTAAATTTCTAGTCTAAGGAAGGGAGGTAGATTATGAGAAACATGAAAACCCGGATCAAAGCTCTGCTGACTCTAGCTCTGACATTATGCATGGTATTCATGCTGTCTGCAGCTGCGAGTGCCAGTGTACCGACGGGCTACTATATTAAAGATTCAGGTGCCGCGAATGAGTATACCTATTATTCTCTAGATTATTCTCTGAAGAATCTGGAGACATTTTTACCCTACTTTGATTCATTAATAGTAGACCATCCTGAAAACGTTATCTGGGTAGATGAAGACGAAAAGTTCGTTTCCATAGCCAACTGGGCTCAGGGAACCAGCGAAATTGTTGATGTTGTAACCAACTTGGGTAATTCGGTATTTTCCATCCCTGGAACATGGAAAACTCTGGAGCCAAAGATGAGTGCGAAGGTAGACTACGTAACGGAATCTGCTGACAAAAATGGTTTTGATATTATTCTTTCCAGGGCTGTGGCATTAGCCCCGGCTCATGTGCTGCTGAAAGACAGCGACAATAATATTTTTAACCCTATAGGAGTCAGTAACGTTTCTGGCAATATGCATTTCAGGGTTTCTGCCAACTTAATTCCAGGCCAAACCTATTCATTAAGTCTTGTCAAAGCAGGTTGGGATTTTGTTGTAACCTTTGATGAATTTACTCTTTCCGCTGAATCCGTACCAGTGCAAGATCCTCCGGTAAGTGAGATAACCACCGGCGGCTTCAAGCTGAACCTAAGTTCAGCCATGCCCGGTTTAACAGCAGCAAACTTCGCTCTGGCGGATAAAAATGGACATTCAGCTTCTATTACCGGATGCAGCACCCCAGATGCTGGCCTTACCTATGTCTTTACGACAGCAGCGATGGCTGGCGATATGACCTATTTCCTGACCTGTCCGGGAGATCGATATGAACTGTCATCTGAAGTATCCTTTACTACTCCGCCAATCCCAATAAACCTTGATGTGTATGCGATTACCTTAAGAGGATTTGATGTAAACCTGGCCCCTGGAGTAGACAGGATACCCAGTACTAACTTTGTCCTAAAGAATAACAATGATACTCGGGTACTAACATCAATTGTAGGCCGGGATGGATCACCAACCAGTGTTTATAAAATGGGGGCATTCCCATCCTTGGTTGGCGGCTCAGATTACTCTCTTACAACCAGCTTTCAGGGTTATGACTTTGGAGCTCCCAAGATCATAACCCCTAATAAAATAACAGTTAGTATGGCCGTTAGCAGCGCTTCTACGTCCGGATTTGATCTGACTCTTGGTTCTGCGGTTAGTGGACTTACGGCCCAAAATTTTATTCTCAAGGACAGTCATAATAACGACGCAACCTTCAGTGTAAAAACCGACGACAATAAAAACTTCCATTTTACTACTGAGATTCAGGCGGGAGCCTCCTACACCATTGCTGCCATCAACAATGGATATGACTTCGGTGCGGCCCAGGATGTAATAGCACCAATTAACATAATAAACGCTGGTGCGGTAAATGGAAGTGTATTTGTCTTCTTCGATGGTGAGCCTAACCCGCTGCCAACGATAGGGGATTTTGTGATCTCCCGAACTGTTGGTGATGTAACTGCTCCGGTTATACCGACAGCAGTCACCTGGGATGCAGCTACCCGTAAACTGGTACTGACCGTGGACCAAGTACCGGCAACAGGTACCGAAATACCGGTGACCGGAACTATAAGCTACCTGGCTACACCCTTCAATTATAGCTTTACAGTATACCCCAGTGTAGCTTATGTTGCACAGAAGATTACAACTATAGACAACCCGGCCCAGGATGCGACTGTGCTGGCTTTGCCGGCAGTATCGGCAGGATTCAGCATTGCTATTAAGAGTGCTGCACCGGCTGGAGTAATTTCAAATAACGGAACGATTTTCCCGCCGGTACTAGATACAACCGTAAGCCTGGTGTTAACGGTAACTCAAACATCTACCGGACAGACCGCTAATACAGCAGCTCTGAATGTGGTTGTGCCTGGCAGCCCTATAACTGTTGCCCGGAGTTTTACGACCATTACCGTTGCGCCCGGAGCGGTTTCGTTGACTTTACCCGCCATTCCTAATGAATATACCAGGGTAATAAAATCATCCAGCAATACTGACGTTATCGCTCTCAATGGTACGGTTGTACCGCCTTTCAAAAGTACGACAGTAGATCTGGTGTATGAAATCACTAAAACTACCAATGGATCAAAAGCGGACACAGCCGCCATCAGCGTTGTGGTACCCCAGTCCCCCGCTGCAGCAGCTGTCAATGCCGCCAATAACTCCAACACCATGCCAACGGCACTGATCGATCCAGCCCTGGGTCTGAACCTGGCTGCCTATAACCTCTTATCAGCCAATGATAAGACGATTGCAGCCAACAGTGTTATAAGCTTCAGGCCGCCTCTCGGTTTTAACAGTAAAGCTGACGTACAGGCTGCGCTGGATAGGGCGGTAACCTACGTTAATGACCGTAACGACGCTATGGCGGTTAAAAATGCTCTTACCCCGGGCTATGCCGCTGGCGACTCAGCTGCCAGCGTGACCAAGAACCTGACTCCCATTACTAGTTCGAATGGGGTAAGCATTACCTGGTCTACCGATGGTTTCCCCGTAACGGACTCCAGCGGTGCCGTCCATCGTCCTGCCTATACGGCCGGAAATAAGACGGTAACTTTCCAAGCACTCATTGTTAAGGGTGAATATAGAGACACTAAGACATTCACTCTTACAGTTATTAAATTAGACCAAACGGAAACGGAAGCTTTGGGGCAAGTAAACACTGCAGCAAATACTGCGGAGATGCAGACGGCTCTTACCAACTCCAGTCTGGGGTTAGATCTTGCAAAAGAATTCAATGGCTTGTCAGCGAATGACAAAACTACGGCCGTTACTGCAGTACTGAGCAGCCGACCTATAGGAGGTTTCATCAGTAAAGCTGCTCTACAAACAGTTCTTGATACAGCCATAACTTCTATCCAGGGTTGGAAAGATATAACAGCCGCCAAGCAAGCCTTGACCATCGGCTACACTCCTGGAGATTCAGCTGCGAGCGTAAACGGAAACCTGACCCTAACAACAACTGGTACCAATGGAACGACAATTACTTGGGCCTCCAACAACCCGACGGTTATTGCCGCCAATGGTACCGTTACACGGCCGTCCTTCACAGCCGGTAATGCAATCGTGACTTTAACAGCCACAATAGAGAAGGGGGGAGTACAAGATACCAAGCAATTCATTGTAACGGTTATCAAACTTCCCCAGACAGTTACCGAAGCTTTGACCCTGGTAAATACGGCAGCCAATGTAAAAGAGATGCAGACAGCCCTTACCAACACAACCCTGGGGCTGAATCTAACTGCCTATAATAATCTGGCCAACGCTGAAAAAACTGCCAGTGCCCAGACCCTCATAACCAATAAACCGGTGGGAGGCTATAGCACTGCAGCAGATGTACAGACCGCATTGAATAACGCAATAGGGGCGAAGGATCAAAACTCAGTAGCAGTAGCCAAGCGATTATTAACGATCGGTTACAGTGCAGGAGATTCTGCCGCGAGTGTAGCTTCCAGGCTGACCCTGGCCACAGCTGGAGCAGACAACGTGAGCATATCCTGGGTATCTGATACACCAACAGTGGTAACTAATGCGGGTCTGGTCACAAGACCTTCCTATATTGATGGAAATAAGACAGTTAATCTAACTGCCACCCTGACCAAGAACGCAGCCAGCGATACGAAGATATTTACAATAACCGTCATTAAGATACCACAGACTCCAACAGGCTTAAGCGCTGCATCAGAAAATGCGCAGGTCACCCTAAACTGGACCGCCGCAGATGGAGCAACGAGCTACAAAGTATATAAATCAACAACCTCAGGATCAAACTATAGCGAAGTAGATGCCGCAACGAAAAAGACAGCAACTACCTACAAGGTAACCGGCTTGACCAACGGAACCCAATACTACTTCGTAGTTAAAGCCAGTAATGCTGGAGCAGACAGTGCGAACTCCAACGAAGCGACAGCGACACCGCAGAGCAGCGACGCAAGTCTAAGCACCTTAACTCTAAGCGGAGTGACCTTAACACCAGGCTTTACAACCGGGACCAAGAGCTATACCGCAAGCGTAGCCAATAATGTAGATAAAACAACCGTTGCAGCAACCGCAGCAGTTGCAGGTGCAACTGTAACCCCAGCAGATCTGGGAGAGAAAACGTTAACTGTAGGTGCCAATACTATAACGGTTCATGTAACGGCAGCCAATGGAACAACAACTGATACGTACACCGTAACAATAACCAGGGCAGCCCCCGTTCTGGGCAGCCTGACCCTAACAGCAGCTGATGTAACAGGCGCAGAAAATGACGGTAAGACCAAAATCACCGTCACGGAGACCCCCGGGGCAGGTAACGAACTGGTCTACAAGAACTTCCTGACCGGAACAGTAACCTTGCCAGACATCGATGAAGTAATTGATACCGGCTGGACGGTATTGCCGGGAGATGGCATAATCGCTGCAGCCAATGGCGATAAGATTGTTGTAGCAGAGAGAGTTATGGCTGACAAGAAAGCCAAGAAAGCCGGGCAGACAACTGCCATTGTCGTAGCTGTAGGACAATCGACCGCCCCGTTAGCCGCCAATATCGCTGTAACCAATAATGCTGGAGCAACAGATACCGTAGTAGTAACCGGCCTGGCAGCAGAAGATGTTGTAAAAGTTTATAATTCGTCCTCAGGAACAGACACATTTGGAACTGCAACAGTAGGAGCAGGAGCAAGCTCAGCAACTATCAGTAATTTTGACCTGGGACTATCGACCGGCTATATATATGTCACGGTTACCAGCAAAGACCTGACAGAAGGTTACATGACAGAAAGTACCAGAACGGAAAAAGTTAGTCCCGGAGCTCCCCAAACCACAGCCCCGTTAGCAGCAAGCATCACCGTAACCAATGCAGCTGGAGCAGCGGACACAGTAGCAGTAACCGGCCTGGCAGCAGGCGATATTGTTAATGTCTATAAATTATCCACAGGAGCAGAAAAATATGGTACTGCGACGGTAGCAGCAGGAGCAATTTCAGCAGCTATTAGCGCTCTTGACCTGGGAACATCGCCCGGCCACTTATTTGTAAGTGTCACCAGCCCGGGCAAGACTGAAAGTACCAGAACTGATGGGTTTATTCCTGGAGCCCCGGTCCTGGGCAGCTTAACTGTAAGTGCAGCTGATGTAACAGGAGCAGAAAATGACGGTAAGACCAAAATCACAGTCATAGAGACAGCCGGGACAAATAACGAACTGGTTTACAAGAACTTTACCACCGGAACCGTAACCCTGCCCGGCGTTGATGAAGTAATTGATGCCGGCTGGACAGTATTGGCAGATGGCATCATCCCTGCAGCTCATGGTGATAAAATCGTTGTAGCAGAGAGAGTCATTGCTGATAAGAAAGCCAAGAAAGCTGGACAGACCACTGCCGTTGTGGCAGTTGAACCAGTACCATCAACTGCCCCGTTAGCAACAAACATTACCGTCACCAACTCAGTCGGAGCCGCTGACAGCATATTAATAAGCGGACTAACAGCAGGTGACATCGTAAAAGTTTACACAGCAGCCACAGATGGAACAGTATTGGGAACAGTAACGGCAGCAGCTGGAGGAAATACAGCAGCGGTCAGCAACCTTAACCTGGGAGCAGCCGCAGGCAATGTATATGTAAGTGTTACCAGTACCGGCAAGACCGAAAGTAACCGAACAGCAAAGGCATTTAATGCCGAACCAGTCCTGGGCAGCTTAACGCTAACCACAGCAGACGTAAAGGGCCCGCTCACTGACGGCAGAACCAAAATCACCGTTACAGAAGAAGTCGGGACAGATAACGAACTAGTCTACAAGAACTACCAGACCGGAAGCACAAACCTGCCAGGCATATATGAAGTAATTGATGATGCCTGGAGATTATTACCATCAGATGGCATAATTACTGCAATTAACGGCGACAAAATTGTTGTGGCAGAAAGAGTGAAAGCAAATAAGAAAGCCTTGAAAGCCGGACAGACAACAGCTATTGTTGTAGCAGAGAGCAGTAATGCAAGTCTAATTGACCTAACGCTAAGTGGAATAAGCTTAACTCCAAGCTTTGCACCCGGTACCAAGACATATACCGCCAGCGTAGCCAGTACAGTAGCAGCAACGACGGTAACCGCAGCCGCAGCAGACACGGGAGCAGTCATAACCGCAGCAGACCTGGGAGTGAAAACATTAGCAGAAGGTGCAAATACCATTAAGATAAATGTAACCGCAGCCAACGGAATAAGTACTGATGTCTATACAGTAACAGTAACTAAAGCAACAGCCAAAGCAGAAGCCATAACAGCCGCAATAAATGCAATAACAGCACTGCCGGCAACTATAACGCTTGCAGACAAGACAAATGTGGCAGCGGCAAGGGGTCTGGTAGATGCAGCTAAAGCTAAAGGTGCAGTAAATGCAGACATTACCAACCTGGCAAAACTAGTTTCAGCGGAAGCTAAGATTGCTGAACTGGAAGCAGCATTGCCCGAGAACGTAGTAAAAGCACAAATCGCAGCATTACCAGCGAAAGCAGATGTAACCCTGGCTAACCAAGCGGCAGTCGCAGCAGCCAGAACAGCCTACGATGCCCTGACTACAGAACAAAAGTCAGCGGTAGGATCAATCACGAAGCTTACAGATGCAGAAGATAAGATAATACAGTTAGAAGTAGCAGCAGCCACGGTGGCCCTGGTAGATGCTACAATTAAAGGAACAAACGCTGATCTAAACAACGTAACCGCAGACTTAACCCTGGTAACCAGCCTGACCGCTGTACCGGGAGTAACCATTAACTGGGGATGCAGCAATCCGGCTGTAAATGCCGCGACCGGGGCAGTAACCAGACCTGCATACGATGCAGAAGATGTTGTGGTTGTACTGACAGCGACTCTCCATAAGGGAGCATCCACAGATACTAAGAGCTTTACAGTGAAAGTTAAGAAGCACCAGACGGCTCCGCCAACCAATCTCCAAACTCAGGGAGACACAACATATGATGGAGTAGATGGCCGAGACTTCATAATCAGCTGGACACCGTCTATATCAGCTAACGTAACCAGTCAGCAGATTTACATTTTACCAACGGGCACTCCACTCAACCTAAGTGCCCATAGCCCGGTTGCAACAATTAACAACAATACAACCAGCAGCTGGACAGGTGAACAAAGTCTTAATAAAGACAGTGCCGGTGCGGACCTTGCTAGAGGCAGATACCGCATATTCGTAGCAGCCGTAAGTGCTGATGGTAAAACACCTGCTAAGGCCGACACAACAGCAGGATTCCCGGTTACTCCAGCAGGGATAATGGCCAGGGATAATGACTTTGTGGGGCCTGGAGTTGATGGGCGAGACTTTACCGTAACCTGGACTCCATCAATAACACAAATTGTTACAAAACAGCACATATATATTCTGCCTGTTGATACTGTGGTAAATCGTTTGTCAGAGTTTACTCCGGCAGCCACGTTTAATGACAATACCACAAATACCTGGACTGGAACTTCCAGCCTTACCCTGGACGGTACCGATGGAACCCTGGCAGCTAAACAGTATCGGATATATGTAATGGCAGAATTGAATGTGAATGAGATGACATTAGGTTCAGCATCGAATGTAAATATGACGGCAGTAAATGACGCGCCGTTAAGCGCTATTACAGCCTTCGGCGTTCCGGGTGAAGTCGAAGGTACGACCATTGATCCTGTTGCACATACGGTACAAATTACCGTGCCTAATAGTACAGATTTTAGCAGCATAGTAGCAACCTTTACCCTTTCTACAGGAGCAACAGCAAAGGTTGGTACAACAGTACAGGTATCTGGTACTACACCTAATGACTTCAGAGGACCAGTGATTTATACAATAACGGGGACTGACAGCAGAACGCAGGAATGGACAGTAACGGTGGCTCCGAGCAATGCCAAAAACATTCATTCCTTCTGGTTTACTAATACCTCGTCAAGCTCACGCTGGGATGACGCCACCCACAAGGTAGATTGTTTCGTACCCCCGAGTACAGATGTCACAGACTTGGTGGCGCACTTTGATCTTTCTCACCTGGCGACAGCGTATATTGGTACAGAACTCCAGGTATCAGACAGTACATCGAACGACTTTACAACTCCTAAGATTTACACGATGAAAGCGTACGATGGCAGCACACAAGACTGGACAGTAACCGTACGCATAGACAACGGGAAAAACATCTTCAGCTTTGGCTTCTGGGATTCAGATGTTCAAGTCAGGCCTGAAATAATTGATTTCTTGGCTCATACAGTAGATGTTCGAGTAAAATCAGATACAACCCTTACGAACCTGGTAGCGAATTTTAACCTTTCTTACGGAGCATCGGCGACAGTCGGTTCAATACTTCAGGAAAGCGGAACGACACCTAATGACTTTACAAGTCCTGTAACCTATACCGTGGCCGGGGCCAACGGCACACAAAACTGGACCGTAACGGTGCACGTTGAAGGGGACCAAGAATCATTAGCAGCCGCCATAACGGCAGCCACAGAATTATTAGACAGTAAGGTTATAGGATCAGCAGTAGGGAATGTACCACAGGCAGCCCATGATGCATTTAGCACAGTTATAACAGCGGCTATAGAATTAATAGATAGTGGAAGCCCCACTCAGGATGAAATAGATGCAGCACTAACTGAACTGGCAGCTGCAACAAAGACCTTTAACGATGCTGTGATTGCAGAAACAGATGTATTCGATGATATCGCCAGCGAAATGGCACAAATTTACGCATACCTGGATGAAGGCGATAAGTCCAAGATAGACGACGTTCGGACCGCTCTGAATGATCTTACCGATTCACAGTTGGATGGAGTCATAACTCCGCTCCTTAAAGAGAAGGCCGTTGCGAAATTCAGCTCCGTGGATGAGGCTAAGACCCAATTAAGAACCTTTATCCGGGGTCTGGGTGAAATCTATTACTCTACTGATCAGAGCAATCTGGCCGACACCCTGAGAAATTTCAAAACCAATAATTCGGCTCTGTTTACAAAACTCTTCGGTGGAGATATTACCGTATCTGAACTCTATAATTTACTGATAGATACTAAAGCTGAACTGCCATCAGTTATCAAAGACAGTGAAGATCCAATCAGTTTATTCACTAAGAGTGATGCAGAGCTCAAAGCCCTTTGGCCGGATTATGCTAAGACTGCAATTAGAAAGGTGATAGCGACACCAGACTACACCGATTTCGGTGGTAAGCTTGGTGCTATCGAGTGGTCAGCTGAAATGTTGATTGATCGGCAGCAGGCACTGGCAGACTTAGCCGATACGAATCATGATATTGAATTAATGTTAGGAAAAGCTTATATACGCTCACAAACCGTAAAAGCAACCGGCGATACCGAACTGACAGCAGATGGTTCAACCACCTACACAATCACTATTATGGGCGTAGGTGCCTCATCCGCCGCGGCTAAAGTAAAGTGGTTCAGTTCGAATACAGATGTAGCTTCCTTCGACTCAACATTATACAAGAACAAGCTTTCTGCCCACAGTACGGGAACTACAGAAATCAGAGCATACCGAGATTCAGAGGGTGCAACCCCGGAGAATGACTGGATTTTAAAATTTACTGTAACTGTTACAGCACCGTAAAAAAAGTCACTCTCTACAGCAATTTAACAAACTGCCCAAGGCTCTCCCCTATAACGTTAGGGGGGAGCCTTTCTAATAAGAATATTGTGGTAAATAACACAGGTATTTCATTTTGTTGTACAATAAGAAGAAAATTCTGGGGTGAAATAAATGTGGAAGAAAGCAATTATAGTCTGCCTTTTGTTATTGTTTGCCATACCAGTTCCATGTAGAGCGTCGTTTACAGATGACATTGCACAATTTGAACAAAAATACTCTAATGTCTATCAGAGCATCGATCCAGCCATAACTGCTCAAATGGAAAACTTTTTACAAGATGTTGTGGATATCATTGTTGATAATTATGATTCCAGCATTAGCTTGAATGAGCAGATAAATTACGTTGTCACCATAACCCTTACAGATGATCCCCAATACAATGATCTATTGGACTTCTTAATGGACCAGTTGGATGATCGGGCCCTATACAACAGCCAGATCACTGAAATGAAAACGATTGTCCGCACAGAGGTAGAAGCTCGTCTGAATTCGACCCCGCCGGTTACGCCTCCCCCAGGTGGCCCGGGTGGAGGAGGTCCTTTGCCGCCGGTAATCCCTCCCGTAACCCCTCCCGTTATACCGCCAACAACACCGGCACCCACTACAGGGGCAATCACTGGCACGAATACAACCGTGGTTAGCGAGCAGGCAGTTGAAAAACAAGTTGCCACCATAGCAGGAAAGATGGTAGAGACCTTTACCTTAAAAGAAGAGGTAAAGACAGAAATAGCCAAAGCAATTACAGAAGGCAAGAACTTTATTCAAATAAACATCGCGCCGACCGCAGAAGCTGCTAAGACGGTGGTTGATATACCTGCCAGTATAATGCAGAGTTCTGCCGGGCTGGGTTTGGCAATAACGACTCCCAATGCTACCCTTGAATTGCCGAAGGCTCTGGTGGATGCATTTGCCAAGGCCGGCAATGAACTTGCCATCACCGTGGAAAGAGGAACAGTAGCTGAATCAACCGCTCAAATGAATGGAGTTCAGGGAACCGAAGGGGCTGTAGTCTTGGGAACCCCTGCTGTTATCCATACCGAGATCAAGGGAAGTACCTCTGTAACCCTGCCCCTGACTGGTATTGATATACCGACAGATCCGGCTGCCCAGGCCGATTTCCTAAAAAATCTGGCTATATTTGCTGTTCATAGTGATGGCGGCAAACAGGTTATTCAAGGCAGCATTGTAAAAGATGCCAGTGGTAATCCAATAGGAATAAGTTTTAATGTAGACAAATTTAGTACTTTTGCAATCATTCAGGTAGCTGCTCCAACTATACGCTTTAGTGATACCGCTGGCCATTGGGCCAAGGCGGATATAGAGAAAATGGTAAAACTGGGTCTGGTAAGCGGTGTAAGTCCGACCGAGTTTGCGCCGGAACGTAATATTACCAGGGCAGAATTTACTGCCTTACTGGTGCGGGCACTGGGGATAACACCAAGCATTCAGGCTTATGGAAGATTTAATGATGTACCCGCTAATGAGTGGTATTTTAATGTAGTTAATACCGCCGCCGATGTTGGTCTGATGAGCGGCTATACTCCCAATACCTTTGGCCCCAATGATCCGATTACCCGTGAACAGATAGGTGTTATGATTACCAGGGCATTATTATACAAGGGCAAGAACGCCACATCAGGAAGTGCCAATCTGGCTGCCTTTGCAGACCAACAGCAGATATCATCCTGGGCTGTAGATGGAGTGGCTGCAGCAGTGCATAATGGAATAATCAAGGGAAGAAGCACAGTGCAGTTTGCCCCGCTTTATAATGCCAGCCGTGCGGAGGCATCAGTAATGATACTCCGAATGTATAACTTGTTATAAATAACTCGGGGTCTAATAACTGGGGGTCTGACCCCGAGTTATTAGGGGAGCCTCAGAGTCTCAATAAAGTCAGGCCTGAGGCTCCCCAGGATATTCCAGGGGAGCCCTTTTGCGTGAAAAAATATGGATATCGCAAATATAACGAAAAATTTGTTGTTCAAAATTATTAAAAAATAGCAGGAAGAGCATATGAATATGGCGAATTTATCATATAATAGATTACATTGGTAATATATGAAAGTATAAGTAGTGCCTATCACCTCAAATATTTAAACTTAAGGGGAATAATATTATGCGATCTTCTGCTGTTCGAACCATAACCATGCTTATAATTGATGCTTTTCTTATTGATTTGGCTGTATATATAGCGTTGCTGCTGAGATTTGACGGCAGTATTCCACTTCAATATGTTCAATCTTTTATAACCCTTATGCCGCTTATTACATTAGTAAACCTGATGTTCCTGTTTGCGTTTAAACTATATGATCGGATTTGGCAGTATGCCAGTATTGGTGAGTTACTTACCATATTAACTGCCAACACGAGCAGTGCAGTAATCACCGTTAGTATCATTCAGGTCTTCAGCCTCCCCACACTTCCCAAGTCTGTTTATATCCTTAGCTGGGCTGCTATAAATTTATTCATTGGTATTTCCCGCCTATGGTGGAGACTTTTCCGGGATTTTTTCCTAAAAGCGAAACGTAACGGCCAGCGGGTATTAATCGTAGGTGCCGGCGATGCAGGTGCTTTATTAGTCAGGGAAATTCAGAGCAATCCTGATCTCGGCCTTGAGGCAGTGGCTTTTATAGATGATGACCCCTTCAAAAGGGATAAAATTATGTTAGGAATTCCGGTTAAGGGGAATCGGTTTGAGATACCCAGCCTGGTTCAAGATCTAGGCATAGATGAAATTATGATAGCCATGCCCTCGGTAGGCAGCAAAGCAGTTAGAGAAATTATTGATACCTGTAAGCAGACATCGGCCAGCCTCAAAATACTCCCTAACATTTATCAGGTCAGCAATGGTGCAAATATGATTTCCCAGGTAAGGAAAGTACAGATGGAGGATTTATTAGGCAGGGACGCTGTAAAAATCGATTTACGGCAGGTATCAGGTTATCTTCACAATAAAACGGTCTTAGTTACCGGGGCAGGCGGTTCCATAGGTTCAGAACTTTGCCGTCAGATTGCAAAGTTTAAGCCTCATATGCTGATAATCTTAGATTTCTGCGAGAATAATCTTTTTGATATAGAAATGGAATTAATAGATGCAAAAATTGAGGCCAGAATCGCCGTTCAGCTTTTAGATGTGAAACACCGGGACAATCTGGAAGCTGCTTTTAAGAAATACCGGCCTCAAGTAGTCTTCCATGCTGCCGCTTACAAGCATGTGCCTATGATGGAACGTCACCCGGAGGAGGCCATATATAATAACGTGCTGGGTACCAGAAATGTAGCGGAGATGTCTGATATGTACGGAGCAGAAACCTTCATACTTATATCAACTGACAAAGCTGTCAATCCTACCAGTGTGATGGGAGCTACCAAGCGCATTGCTGAACTTATCATAAAAGATATAAATGTACATAGTTCAACCAACTTTGCTGCTGTCCGTTTTGGGAATGTTCTGGGCAGCAGGGGAAGTGTTATACCTACCTTCAAGAAGCAGATAGAACGAGGCGGTCCGATAACTGTAACACATCCCGATATGAAGCGTTACTTCATGACCATTCCTGAAGCTGTGCAGCTGGTTATACAAGCAGGAGCACTTACTGCGGGCGGAGAAATCTTTGTGCTTGATATGGGAGAAGCTGTTAATATCGCAGATATGGCCCGGGATTTAATAAAGCTTTATGGTTATAAGCCTGGGCGAGATATAGAAATCAGATTTACCGGAATAAGACCGGGAGAGAAGCTATACGAAGAACTCTTCTCAGGTCGCGAAGAGATGAAGTCTACCCTTCATGAAAGGATATTTATCTCCAAAAAGGAACTGGATAATGTCTATACGGGAATCCATAACGATATATATGCCTTATTTATGAAAGCTGCCCCAGATAAAATCGCCATAATAGACCTACTAGCCAGCTTGATACCTGAATATAAGAAGCCCGAAAACCTCCCATCTCCAGAACTATCAGTGCAAAAAGCCGCAGTAGTCTATATGCAGGATGCACTAAAGCACAGAAAAATCAGCAGCTAAAGAAAAAGGGGACATTCCTTTCCTGGGAACCTGTGTCAGGGGGAAATTCCTGCAACGCAGGTGTGTCCCCCTGACACATGAATGTCCCCTTACGTTAATTCAGAAAACTTAGGTACAACGGGGACATTCCTGTAAAGCAGGTGTGTCCCCATTGTACCTAGCATAGGTTAATTTAAGAATCTAAAGCTTTGCCCATACTTATTACCCAATTCCTGCAGCGTTGCAAGCTCCTCGGCACTAAGCTTACCCTTCAGTATCTCCCGCGCCTGTTTCAGTTCTTCCGAGGTTTGTTTAGTCTTGCTGCCGGCATTATATAAGAAGGTAATCTCATCCCAGTTCAGCTTGCGAAGTATAATCATTCCAGCCTTAATCAAGTCCTTCTTTTCCACCGGCCGTCCCAGCTTCTGCTCTACCCCGCTGGCAAGATCCTGCTTGCTAGGTTTAGTTATATTTCCAGGGCTGGATGAACTCCCCGGTGTATTAGTCCCATTTCCTCCAGGTGATATGGCTGATCCGTTTGGAACAGTTGCCGCGGAATCAGTATTAAACTCGCCTGGCTGTATGGAATTATCCGTATTTACAACTCCCGGTCCATACAGGCCAGCCACCATATGATCCAGCCTATTATTAACATACAGACCCAGGCACAACAGCACATTTATTAAAATGCCGATAGCAATAAAAATCCTCTTCTTACGCCGCATAAAACCTATCCACTCCCTCCATAAAATAATCATTCGACACCCACCCCCAGGTTCCTGCTTCATTAGTGGATAGTGTACAGTGTATAATGGATAGTGCATAGTGGAAAGTGGACAATTAAGAGTTGTTATAATTAGAGATAGCTGAAAGTGATAGTACCCCAACTATCCACTATCCCTTATCCACTATCCACTATATAAGGGGGATAGATAAATGGGAAAAAGCATTGCTTATGAAAAGGCTTTTGAATTTGCAGTTGAGATAATAAAATTATATAAATATCTAGTTGCTAAAAAGAAAGAGTATGTAATTTCAAAACAAATACTAAGATCAGGAACGAGTATAGGTGCAAATATAAAAGAAGCATTACAGGGTCAAACCAAAAAAGATTTTATATACAAAATAAATATATCTCTGAAAGAAGCTTCAGAGACAGAATACTGGCTGGAACTACTCAGAGCCAGCAATTACATAGATGAAAAGAATCATGAACTATTATTAGACAAATGCCAGGAACTAATAAAGATACTAACCGCAATAATAAAAACATCCAAACAAAGCGAAAACAGGGGAGAACACTAAAATGATAAAAAAAGCAATAAATTCACTATCCACTATCCACTATCCACTATCCACTACAGATCATCCCCTGATTGATCTTCATACTCATATAATCCCTGGGCTTGACGATGGCGCTAAGGACCTGGACCAAGCCCTGGCCATGGCAGAAGTTGCCGTGAAAGATGGCAAAACAATTCTAGTAGCGACTCCTCATGTAATAAGCGGGGTGTTTGATAACACCAAAAGCCAAATCCTGCACGCCGTAAAGGAACTGAATCAGCTCCTGGCCAGTGAAAAAATCCCCCTGCAAATCCTGCCTGGAGCAGAATACCACCTGGAACCAGATCTTTCCCGCCGTCTGGCCGATGGTGAATTATTAACCATTAATGATACAGGCCGTTATCTGATGGTAGAATTGCCATCCATGATCGTGCCTCATTACACAGGACGGATACTTTATGACCTGCAGCTGCAGGGTATTACCCCCATCATAGCTCACCCGGAAAGAAATATTGGCTTTGCCCGAGAGCCAGAATTATTACAGGACTTTGTGGCTAGAGGTATTCTTGCCCAAATTACCGCCGGAAGTATCACCGGTCTGTTTGGAAAACCAGCCAGAAAAACCGCACTTCGGTTCCTGAAGGAAGGCTATGCCCATCTAATCGCTTCCGATGCCCATTCAGATCATGGACGCCCCCCGATTCTGTCCCTCGCGTGTAAAGAACTAGAGCATCTGGGGGGATCAGACTGTGCCCAAACTCTCACCTATCAAAACCCTCGGCTGATAATAGAAGGGCTTCCTGTGGAACCCTGTATCCCACCAAAAAGCGAATCCCTCTGGACAAAATTCCTAAAAAAATCCCGTTAACAAAATAGTTTATGGTAAAATATCCAAGGTTGGCTAATTACTGCGTTAAACCCTATGCATTATAAAAAATCCGCGTAACTCATATTAGTCTGCGCTGTCCGCGTCTATAGTTTTAAAAAATATGTAAATTAATAGCAGGAATTAGGTAAATTATGCAGAATATATAACAAGTCATCGAATTGAGAGGAGAGACAATTTTGACTGATTCCAGACGCGATTCATACGCAGCTGAGGAAGAAATAGAAATAGATTTGCGACAAATCCTAAAGGTCCTTAAAAAATGGCGTAAATTAATTATAATAATGACCCTGCTCAGTGCTCTGAGCGCCGGCTTTATTAGCTATTTTGTTATAGACCCTCTTTATCAAGCCAAAACCCTGCTGATGGTCACCCAGGCCACCGATAAACTGCAAACCACACCCACCCAGCAAACAGGTCAGGATGGTCTGGATAATGTAGTCAATACCGTATCACGTATGCCGGTTTTAACCATGAATACCTACCTGGGGCAATTAAAAAGTGAAGCCTTGATGAAACGGATAATCTCCAAACTCGAGCTAACTGGTTATACACCCGGAGGTCTGGCAGGAATGATTGAGGCTGCCATTGTGAAGGATTCCAACCTTATAGAAATTAAAGTAAATAACGGTAGCCCGGAACTGGCCAGTAAAATCGCTAATACCCTGTCTGAGGAATACCTGAAGCTGATGACTGAGAACAACCAGGAACAGATGAGCCGGTCAGTAACCTTTTTAGATAATCAGGGAAAGATCACCGATACTGATCTGCAAAAAGCCGTAGAAGCATTGAAACAGTTCCAAAGTCAGCCTCGGGGAGTAGCTGTTCTGGAAGCAGAGTTTACCAAGAAGTCTCAAGATCGGGTGAACTTCGATTCACGCTTAATGACTGTTCAGGTAGAGATACAGCAGCTGAATTATGGAGTCAGTAGCCTGGAGCAGGAATTAGCTAGTGTTCCCAAAACAGTGTCAGTTCAGAAATGGAATGATGCCACCGGAACGATCAGCAGTTTTCAGGAAGTAAATCCGCTCTATGTATCTCTCGCTCAACAGTTAGCCGAGAAAAAGGCCAGCCTGGCAGAAAAACAGGGAGAAAGCCAGGGTTTACAGGTTCTGGTGGATTCTATGGCCAATGATTTGGATAATCTGCAGGCCGAGTTAGCGGATAAGAAGGCCGAACAGGATAAACTGCAGCGGGACGTTGATCGCCTGAAGCAAACCTCCGAGACACTTGCTAAAAAAGGCACCGAAACCCAGATAGCAAAATCAATTGACCTGGGAGATACCAGTGTAGTGGTAATTTCCGAGGCCAATATACCTACCGGTCCGGTGAAGCCGAATAAGAAGCTTAATGTAGCCATAGCCATGGTGCTGGGTCTAATGGCGTTTACTTTGCTGGCGTTCATACTGGAATATCTGGATAATACCCTGAAGACACCTGATGATATCAGTAGAGAATTGAACCTGCCCGTACTGGGCATTATTCCCGTAAAAACGGAGAACAACTCCCGACAGAGTTCGTATGGAGGTAAACTATGATCAAAAAACCCAAAAGGAAAGCAGTCAGAGAATACGAACTAATAACTCACAAAAGCCCTAAATCCGCTATGGCGGAAGCCTATAGAACTCTGCGTACCAACCTGGGATTTGCAGGCATGGATCAGCCCTGCCGTTCCATCCTGGTAACTAGCTGCAATCCCCTGGATGGCAAGTCCACTATAGTTTCTAATCTAGCCGTAGTAATGGCTCAGGCTGGGAACAAGGTAATTCTAGTAGATTGTGACCTACGCAAGCCTTTACAACATAAAGTATTCCAGGTAGAAAACTTTCAGGGACTTACCAACTGCATCCTGCAAAAATTAGATGTAGAAGAAGTAGCCCATAGAGGTCTAGTTGAAAACCTCACCGTTCTAACCAGCGGGCCCATACCGCCTAACCCGGCCGAAATTCTGAATTCAGAGAGAACCCGATCTCTATGGAAGACATTACTTGAAAAATACGATTATGTTTTTATAGATTCCCCGCCGGTTCTGGCAGTAACTGATGCCAGTATTCTGTCTACCCAAGTAGATGGAGCAATACTTGTGGTACGTTCCGGCGTTACCCGTAAGGATCTGGCCCGTGAGGCCAAGGAGCAGTTTTTAAAGGCCAATGCTCGCTTAATAGGAGTAGTATTAAATCAGGTAAAAATGGATGCCAGTGATTATTACCAGTATTATTACTACTATTCTCACGATAATGCACCCAGCACGAGCCGGTTTAGTTTTTAATTGGTGAGGAGAGAGGGGTAAGGAGTGAGGAGTAAAAAGGCGCTTCGCACACCCCTAACCCCTAAATCCTCACCCCTAACCAAAAACCGGAGGTTTTTGCTATGAGGAGTCATCATAGATTGGAAGCTTGGAAGGAAGCGATGGCACTCGTTAAGGAAGTATACGAGATATCTTCCGCTTTTCCCAATAATGAGCAATATGGTCTCACTAGCCAGATTCGCCGAGCTGCGGTCTCAGTCCCTAGTAATATTGCTGAAGGTGCAGGACGTCATAGTTTAAAAGAATTTATTCAGTTTTTAGGGATTGCTAGAGGTTCGCGAGTTAGAAACTGAATTAATTATCGCAAAAGATCTAGGTTATTGTAATACCCAGCATATATTTGACCAAATAGACACGGTCTTTGGATTATTAGGCGGACTTATAAACAGCCTGAGAAAACGGGTGGAAAGGAGTAAGGAGTAAGGAGTGAGGTGTAAGGAGTGAGGTGTGAGGTGTAAAATCCGACCCCCTACCCCTTCCCCCTAACCACTAACCCCTAACAAAAAAATGTTCAAGAATAAAACCTTACTCATAACCGGCGGCACAGGATCATTCGGAAACGCAGTCTTGCAGCGCTTCCTACATACTGATATTGGACAGATCCGCATTTTCTCCCGCGATGAGAAGAAGCAGGATGATATGCGCAAGCTCTACAAAAATGACAAGATCAAGTTCTACATCGGCGATGTCAGAGACCTGGCCAGTGTGAAAAATGCCATGCACGGAGTTGATTACATATTCCACGCTGCAGCCCTGAAGCAGGTTCCATCCTGTGAGTTCTTCCCTATAGAAGCAGTGAAAACCAACGTCATAGGTACAGATAATGTAATTACTGCAGCCATTGAGGCGGGAGTTAAGAAGATCATATGCCTCTCCACTGATAAAGCTGCCTATCCCATCAACGCCATGGGCATATCTAAGGCTATGATGGAAAAGGTTATGGTAGCCAAATCAGCCACCGTATCGGCCGATAAGACCCTGATTTGTGGTACCCGCTATGGCAATGTCATGGCTTCCCGCGGATCAGTAATTCCCCTCTTTGTAGAACAGATTAAGCAAGGACAGCCCCTGACCGTTACCGACCCCAATATGACCCGATTCTTAATGAGCCTGGATCAAGCCGTAGAGCTAGTTATATTTGCCTTCGCCAATGCTCAGGCCGGTGACATCATGGTACAAAAATCTCCCGCCAGCACCATAGCTGACCTAGCCCAGGCGCTCAAGGAACTATTTAACGCCGACAGTGAAATAAGAATTATCGGCACCCGCCACGGTGAGAAACTCTATGAAACCTTGCTAACCAAAGAAGAATATATGCATGCTCAGGACATGGGAGGCTTTTTCCGAGTACCAGCCGACAAACGTGATCTGAATTATGATAAATATTTTATTGACGGGAATATATGTCTGTCTAGCTCAGACGAATATAATTCACACAATACTGAGCGCCTGACAATCGACAAGATAAAAGAAAAACTCCTGCAGCTTAACTACATACAGGAAGAACTTAGCAACTGGAAGCCAAGCCAGCGAATTAATCTGGAAGAGACCAAAACCATGCGTTTAGCGCGCGAATTAATAGAGGCAGAGCTGCAGGACCGGAGGGCTTAATCAATGAAGATACTAGTAACCGGTGCCAAAGGCTTTGTAGGCAAAAACCTTATTGCAGAACTGAAAAACCGTGGCTATTCACAAATATTTGAATATGATCAGGATACAGATAAAGAACTCCTTGATACCTATACTGGGGAGTGCGATTTCGTATTCCATCTGGCAGGGGTCAACCGTCCCAAGGATGAAGGCGATTTTGACCTGGGTAATAGAGGCTTTACCAGCGAAGTCCTGGCACATTTACAGAAGTATAGGAACATCTGCCCCATCGTCGTCTCTTCCTCAACCCAGGCAGAGCGCGATAACCCTTACGGCATTAGTAAGAAAGCCTGTGAAGAACAAGTCTTTGCCTATTCGGAAAAAACCGGCGCGAAGGTGATGGTGTACAGGCTGCCGAACCTTTTTGGCAAATGGTGCAGACCAAACTATAACAGTGTCGTCGCTACCTTCTGTCATAACATCGCCAGATATTTAGAGATTAATGTTAACGATCCGAATGCGGAGCTAACATTATGCTATATAGATGACCTGGTAAATGAGTTTATCAAAGCTATAGAAGGTAATCCGACTCAGAATGACACTTATTGCTATGTGCCTACAACCCATAATATTAGGGTAGGAGAATTAGCAGAATTAATAACAAGTTTTCGAGGAAGTAGAGTAAATTTAAGTATTCCCAACATGCACGAAGAGTTAACCAAAAAGCTGTATAGTACATATTTAAGCTATCTTCCTTTAGAAAATTTTTCATATAATTTGAAAATGAATTGTGATAATAGAGGATCTTTTACTGAATTTATTAGAACTCCGGAAAGAGGTCAGGTATCAGTCAATGTATCCAAGCCAGGTATTACGAAAGGTAATCACTGGCACCATACCAAAAATGAAAAATTTATGGTTGTTAGTGGAAAAGGGCTGATTAGATTTCGAAAAATAGATACAGATGAAGTTATAGAATATGCGGTTCAGGGTGATAAGCTGCAAGTTATTGATATACCACCCGGTTACACGCACTCAATTATAAATGTTGGCGACAGTGATTTAGTGACCATAATGTGGGCGAATGAATGCTTTAATCCCGATAAGCCGGATACATATTATTTAGAGGTTTAACGGTAGTTGAACGATAGATGAACGATGGTTAAACAGTAGTTAAACGATAGTTAAACAATGGTTGAACAACAGTTAAACCACCGTTAAACGAGGTGGCGTGCTTGTTTGGTTTTCAAAAATTGGAAATATATCAGTTGTCTAAGGCTTTAGTAATAGATAACTACAGCTATACAAAGAAGTTTCCGGATTTAGAAAAATACAGTCTTACACAGCAAATGAATCGTGCAGCAGTATCAATACCATCAAACATAGCTGAAGGGGTTAGTAGATAGCCATAAGGATAAAATTCATTTTATCAACATTGCCTATTCATCACTAATGGAACTGATATGCCAAATGGATATAGCCTTAGAGTTAAATTATATTATTGAAGAAGATTATCAACGATTTGTTATAAAAGCCAAAGATTTAACAGTTAAAATGACCAATTTCGTAAAGTACCTGAAGAACAACAGTTAAACGATGGTTAAACAATAGTTCAACGATTGTTAAACAGTTGCTAACCGACTAACAGGAGGTTTAATTCGTGCAAAAGTTAAAACTCATGACCATCCTGGGAACCCGTCCTGAGATTATCAGGCTCTCTGCTGTAATAAAAGCCTGTGACAAATACTTTGATCATATTCTGGTGCATACCGGTCAGAACTGGGACTACACCTTAAACCAGGTCTTCTTTGAAGACCTAGGCCTACGTGAACCCGACTATTATCTGGACAGTGTAGGCAAGGACCTGGGTGAGACCATGGGCAACATCATTGCCAAATCCTATGAGGTTCTACAGCAGGTAAAGCCAGATGCACTCCTGATACTGGGGGATACTAATTCAGCCCTGTCAGCGGTCTCCGCCAAACGCCTCAAAGTGCCCATCTTCCATATGGAAGCAGGCAATCGCTGTTTTGACCAGAATGTACCTGAAGAAATTAATCGTAAAATCGTGGACCATATTTCCGATATCAATCTGCCCTATACGGAGCATTCCAGACGATATTTATTATCAGAAGGCTTCAGGAAAGAGCATATATTCGTAACCGGTTCCCCCATGCAGCAAGTCCTGCAGGAACATATGGATAGAATTGATGCCAGTGATGTACTGAATAGATTAGGACTGGAAGCAGGTAAATATATCTTGCTCTCTGCTCACAGGGAAGAAAATATAGACAATGAAGCTAACTTCATGTCCTTGATGACGGCCATTAATAACATCGCCAAAAGCTACCAGATGCCGGTCATCTACTCAACTCATCCCAGGAGTAAAAAGTTCATTGAGCAGCGTAATTTCACCTTTCATCCCCTGGTGCAGAGTTTACCGCCGTTTGGTTTTATGGATTATAACAAACTGCAGAAGAATGCCTTCTGTGTATTATCAGACAGCGGTACCCTTTCAGAAGAGAGCGCAATTTTAGGCTTTGCAGGGATACTGTTGAGAACATCTACCGAACGACCGGAGGTATTGGATAAGGGGACGGTAGTGATTGGTGGTATTACAGGTGAGGATGTGGAGCAAACGATTGACCTTGCCAAAGCCATGCAGGAAAACTCTGAACCAACTGTCTTAGCACCGGACTATATGGATGCGAATGTATCAGTTAAGGTGGTTAAGATTATACAGAGCTATACTAAGATTATAGATAGGGTTGTGTGGGGGAAACGAGACTTCTAGGATAGAATTATTTCTGCCATAAAAAGCCTCGAAAGGAGTAGTGACAAAGAATGGCAAGTGAAAATAAAATCTTCCTCTCATCACCCCACATGAGTGATGAAGGCTATGAAATGCAATATATTCAGGAAGCGTTTGACACCAACTGGATTGCACCTCTTGGGAAGAACGTCAATGAATTTGAAAATGAGCTGGCAAGATATGTGGACATTGGCCACGCGGCAGCATTATCATCAGGAACCGCAGCGATTTATCTGGCGATTAAAGCTGCCGGAGTAGGACGTGGAGATATCGTATTTTGCCCATCACTTACATTTTCAGCTACAGCCAATCCTATTATCTATCAGAATGCGATACCTGTGTTTATTGATAGTGATTATGAAACTTGGAACATGAATCCTGTGGCTTTAGAGCGGGCAAAGTCACATTAATTGAGGATGCTGCAGAAAGCCTTGGAACTAAATATAAAGGGAAACATACGGGCACTTTTGGAGATTACGGTATTTTATCATTCCTCGAAAATAAAGTTTTCACGAGTGAAACGGACAAAAAGCGGCCTAAAAATGCCTATTCTTTTGCTCCCTCGTTACAATTATATTTACGTGCAGGTGATAAAGATGGAGACATTTCCGCAGTTCCCGAAAAACAAGTTCTCAAAGTCGTAACAATCTTATTCTCATAAGGGTGTTAGACACGAAGAATATTATTCGAAAAATAATGAATAATTATTAAGTTGCATGTCCTCCGGGCAGCATGAGGCCACCGAGGGCACAAGCAAAAGAACAGCAAAGTTGGCCACACTGGTAAATAATCTCGCCGGTGTGGAAAAACATATATGGTAGTTAACTACAGCACGCCTCATCTGAGGTTTGATGACACATATCCTATCGAAAGGTACGGTGCCGACTATGAATAAAAAAATGAACATTCAGTTTTCTCCTCCCGACATATCTGAGCTTGAAGTTCAGGAGGTGTCCGAAGCTCTGCGCTCTGGTTGGATCACCACAGGTCCTCTTACAAAAAAGCTGGAGCAAAAGATTGCGGACTGGGTTGGCGTAAATAAGTGTGTGTGCCTTAATTCGCAGACGGCCTGTGCCGAGATGGCGCTCCATCTGATGGGCATCGGCCCCGGTGATGAGGTTATTACGTCTGCCTATACATATTCGGCTTCCGCATCTGTTATTTGCCATGTGGGAGCTAAAGTCGTTTTAATCGACATTCAGGATGACAGCCTTGAGATGGATTACGACAAGGTTGAAGCGGCAATCAATGAGAGAACTAAGGCCATCATCCCCGTGGACTTAGGTGGCATTCCCTGCGATTACGATAGGCTGTTTGAGATCGTTGAACGGAAAAAGTACCTGTTCAAACCGGCCAATAAGCTGCAGGAAGCGATCGGACGTGTGGCTATTATGGCTGACACGGCTCATGCTTTCGGCGCAAGCTGGAATGGAAAAATGATAGGCTCCGTGGCAGAGTTTTCTAGTTTCAGTTTTCACGCGGTAAAGAATTTCACAACCGCAGAAGGTGGCGCACTGACCTGGCGGAGCATCGAAGGCTTCAATGATAGTGCAATCCATGCGGTTGTGAATCAGGGCATGGTTGGTACAGGTATCAGTGACGATGAGCTGTACCATCAGCTGCAGCTTCTCTCACTTCACGGCCAGAGCAAGGACGCTCTTGCGAAAACACAGCTCGGTGCTTGGGAGTATGACATCATGTCTCCTGCTTATAAGTGCAATATGACCGACATCATGGCTTCAATGGGGCTAGCTCAATTCGAACGGTATCCTGGAATGCTGAAGCGCCGTAAAGAAATCATTGGACGCTATGATGCTGCTTTCAAACCTCAGTGTATCGAGGTGTTGCCCCATTACACGAACAAATATCAGAGCTCCGGGCATCTGTACATCACAAGAGTTCCGGGAATTACACCCGAGCAGCGTAATGAGGTTATTACCAAGATGGCAGAAGCGGGAGTTGCCTGCAACGTCCACTATAAGCCGCTTCCAATGCACACAGCGTATAAGGCACTGGGCTTCGATATCAAAGATTATCCGAATGCATATGCGCACTTTGCCAATGAGATAACGTTGCCGCTACATACAAAGCTGACCGATGAGGAAGTGGAGTATGTGATTGAGAAGTATACGGAGATTGTGAAGGGATACATTTGATTCTGCATAAATGGGAGAAGCTCCCACCTGAAATGCAGACTGAAGAGGTCAGAAAATACTATAATATTTTGACCAGGAGGAAACTCAGTCTCTTTTGCAAAAGAGTTTTTGACATCGCAGTTTCGGCTATCATGCTCATCGCTCTTTCGCCTGTTTTTCTCGTACTGGCTGTGGAAATAAAGCTCGATTCCAGAGGCCCTGTTTTTTATCGGCAGATTCGAGTAACTCAGTATGGTAAAAACTTCCGCATTTTCAAATTCCGCACGATGGTGCAGAATGCCGATAAAATCGGAACACAGGTGACAGTTGAAAATGATGCGAGAATGACTAAAGTTGGTAGGGCTCTCCGCCACTATCGCCTCGACGAAATCCCGCAGCTCATTGATATCCTCCGAGGGACAATGACTTTTGTTGGTACGCGTCCGGAAGTTCCGAAGTATGTGGAACGTTACACTCAGGAGATGATGGCAACATTACTATTACCAGCTGGAGTAACGAGCGAGGCAAGTATTTTCTATAAGGATGAAAGCCGACTGCTGAATGTTGCAGAGGACGTAGATAGGACATATGTAGAAGAAGTGCTGCCGGGAAAAATGTGCTACAACCTGCAGGCTATTAAGAAGTTCAGCTTTTGGTTGGATATCAAGTTAATGTTTATGACGGTGTTTGCGGTGCTGGGGAAAAAGTATAGTTATGAGCAGCAGAAACCAACTGTTACGAAGGATATTTATAATACAGAAGTATCGTCTGTTAGTAAGTGAGGTGATATGGTGCAAATCAGGGAAATTGAGCGAACAGAAAAGCAAGTTATAAATGCTGTAGTATCGATTCACTTGGATACATTTCAGGGCTTTTTTCTGACGTTTATGGGGCGTGACTTCTTGCAGCTGATGTACAGCACATATTGTAAGCATGACACTTCAGGACTGCTGGTAGCTTTTGACGATGTAGAGCAACCGGTTGGGTTTCTTGCGTATTCAAGCGACATGAGTGGATTGTATAGATTTATGATTAGGCGAATGCTGTTTCCATTTGCTTGGTACAGTATGGGGGCGTTCTTAAGAAAGCCTAAGATATTATTGCATCTAATTCGAGCTTTTTTGAAGCCGAATGAAAGTAAATGTGACGAGAAATATGTAAGGCTGGCATCTATTGGAGTGAGCCCAAATAAAAAATCCAATGGTACTGGCTCAAAGCTTATTGACTATTTGAAGGATCATGTCGATTTCTCACAGTATGCCTATATTGCTTTAGAAACAGACGGGGAGAATAATGACCGCACGAATGCGTTCTATTTAAAAAATGGTTTTGTATTGGATCAAACGTATGAGACACCAGAAGGCCGGAAAATGAATGAGTATCATTATTTCGGTAGTGGATGTGCGTAACAGTGAGAAGATGTTTTAGACCATGAGTTTGTAAAGTAGGTGTATAGATGAATCTAGAAAAAAAAGAACGTATTGGCGGTTGCTGCGTATGTGATTTGTCCGATAAAAAGCTGCAGTTTAAGACAGTATGGATTCTTTGCCATTACGCACAACAGCCGCCATATAATACAATGTTACGATATCATAATTGGGGCAAGCAACTTGTGCGTAGAGGATGTAATGTCGTGATAGTTGCGGCAAGTACCGTACACAATACTGATATTGATGTAGTAGATCAACTGGGGAAAGCAGAAAGTGTTTGTGACGGAGTTCACTACTTGTATGTCAAGGTCCCAAAGTACAGCGGCAATGGCCTTAAACGAGTTGTCAATATGCTTCAGTATTGTGTTAGGTTGTCTAAATATTCCAGATACAATCCACCGCCTGACGCAATTATTGTTTGTGAAGCGTATTTATTTCCTTTTGCAAAGAAAGCGTTCTGTAACATTCCGATAATTACTGATATCGTTGATCTTTGGCCACTAAGCATTGTTGAATATGCTGGTGTTAGTAGGTATAACCCAATTATTCGCTTGCTCTATATTCTAGAGAAGAAAGCTTATTTGCATAGCGATGCTTTGATTTTTTCAATGGAAGGTGGAGCGGATTATTTAAAGGATAGGAAATATGGCCGTAAAATCGATTATCGCAAAGTGTTTCATGTTAATATGGGGTGTGATATAGAAGAATTCGACGCAAACAAGAAGATCAAAGAAGAACTTCCGTGGATCAGTGGGGGGTTTGACATTGTTTATTGCGGTTCTATTCGAAAAGCTAACAATATTCAGCAGATTTGTGATGCCGGCAAGGAACTCGAAAAAAGGAAGATTAACGATGTGACGATCCATATTTATGGAAATGGTTCTGAACTTGATGATTTGATTCAGTATTTGAAGGCAAACGAGATTACTAATGTGAAATTTTATGGGCGTATTGAGAAAGCAAAGATACCTTATGTCTTATCTAATTCGAAAGCTAATATTTTAACTTATAAACAGGTACCATTAATGAAGTACGGGGGCAGTCAAAGCAAATTGTTTGATTATCTTGCAAGTGGTAGACCGATTATCTGTAATGCTATGTTTGGCTACAACTTAATCACTCTATATGCATGTGGTATTATAACAAAGAATCAAACGTCGAAAGCCTTTGCTGATGCTGTTGAGATTTTATATCGAATGGATCAAGAAGAACTTGATGCGATGGGACAGAGCGGCAGAAAAGTGGCCGAATCGTATGATCAACCGGCATTGGTTGATAAACTATGCGAGGCAATCAACTATGTTGTTGCGACATGAATTTGATTTGGGGTAGTGAAGCTATGAAAAGTACACGTAGATTGGTAAGTGTTATAATACTCTATTATAATCAGCCAGAGTATATTTTTAATGCAATTGATTCTGTACTTGAGCAGGACTACCCCGCTATCGAGCTGATTATTGCAAATGATAAGAGTAAGGAGTTCGACGAAGCTAGGATTATTGCATATATCAATGATAGAAAAGCAAAAAATCTTGTTCAGGCGAAAGTTATTACTCATAAAGAAAACTATGGCACCGTGAAGAACATCAATGTGTCCATAGAAGCTGCTGATGGAGAGTATATAAAAATATTTGGTGCGGATGATGTACTTGCTGACAGGAAAGTAATATCGGAACAGGTTGCCTATTTAACTAGATGCAGCCATTTGGCTGTTACAGGCAAGTTGATGCAGTGCGACGAAAACTTGCAGCCTATACATGATCGAAGTGTAGAGAAGAATAATGAAATGCTACCGACTATTCTAAAAATGAACTCTAAAGCAAGGGAGCGGTATGTTTATAGGCATAATCTCTTTCCCTACATTACCCAAGCACTACTCTTTTGCAAAACGTTCTTTGATATTGTCGGGAAATATGATGAGAATTATAGGCTGGTCGAGGATACGCCAATGATGTGGAAAATACTTGATGCCAACATAGATGTCGGATTTCTAAATATTTACACAATTAAGCATCGGAACAATACTGGAGTAACAGCAAAGTCGGTTTCAATAATGTCTTCACAATATTGCAATGATTGTATCATGCTTTTAAATACTAAAAAGCGGCGTGTTAACAATTTGTTTGTGAAGTTTGATTGTTATGGCCAACAGAAGTTGTTTGCTATGAGAAACGAATTAGCAAATGCTCGTAGTAAAAAAGAAAAGATACGTACATATTCGAAAAACTTGTTCTATCTTGTTTCGTTTGTCATCTTTCATCCGACTAGGACTATTTCGATGGTAAGGGGTCTGTTAAGATGAAGTTGACAATAAAAAGAAGTCGTGACCATAAAACTGATTATATTTTAATTTTGTTTATTGCACTGTGGTCATCGGAAATAATGCTACCATTGGCTCTAGAGGTTATCAAAAGAATACCGATTGTCGAGTACGCCAGTGGTGTTATTGCGATAACATTTTGGACAGTAATTATTCTGTTGGCTGCTTATTATATATTAAGACGGCTTCGTTATCGTGATGTTTTATTCTATGTACTTGTTGCTTTGATAGTTTTTATTCAAATGTTAACCATAAATCAATATACTGCCCAACTCGAAAATAAATGGATAAGCATTCTGTTTTCGTGCCTTCCATACTACTTTGTTGGTGTTGCTCTGAATATTGATGCACTTTGCGACACCAAGTCAAACAGTTATCGGTTGCTCCTATGGATGAGTTATGCGAATCTGATCGTTGATGTAATGTATTTCGTTTTTTATAGTGCTGGTATTGTATCTGACAATACATATGTTGATGCACTGAATACAAATATCAGATACACTAGCTTTATGTTTTTTGCGTATGCAACACTTCCCCATTTAATGTTCGTTTTTTATGATTATTTGAATGCCAGAAGAAAAGCATCTTTGATTATATCTATTGTAGGCCTGCTTGTAATCTTAGCACAAGGGACAAGGGGCGCGGTTCTTTGTTTTGCTGTATTTGCTGCTATCACACTCATGGTAAGATTTGCTCATATCAAAGTAGTATATAAAATGTTGATAATAGCAATCACATTTGCATTTGCAATTGTATTTGCTACTACAGATATATTATCGAACGTAGCCAATTTTCTTCAAGCAATTATGTACAAACTTGGTTTCAGTACTAGAGTATTGGATTCTTTTTTGAATGCAGATTATATAGGCGATAGCGGAAGACTGGATTTATTCAAATTAGCTGCGAATGCTATGAAAGATGCTCCGGTCTTTGGATACGGCCTTACTGGTGATGAAACCATCCTAGGCGTATATAGCCATAATCTCTTCTTGGAGTTGTGGCTTGAATTCGGGTTGTTGTTAGCTACCGGAATGATTGCCGCTATCGTTATTCTTATCTATAAAGGATATAGAAAGGCCGCATGCCACAGCTCTATATCAGCGAGTTTCTTTGCGCTATTTCTAGTTCTTGGGTTTGTTAAACTGCTCGTCTCCGGCACTTATCTTACCGAAAAATGGTTTTTCTTCCTGATTGGTTTGTCGATTCAATTAATTAGGAGAAAATGCTTAACCCGCAATACTTCTTTAAATACTGAGAGGAACTCTGAATGAGCAATGACAATAAAGTTTCTGTTTTAATACTGGTTTATAATAATTTCAAATATCTTAAGCAGGCAATGATTTCGGTTTTTGAGCAAACAATACCGGAACTTGAGATTGTCATATGCGATGATTGTTCAGCGGAACCTCCGATTGAGTTATATGACGAATTGCAGTTGCTTGCGGACAAAAGCCCGAATGCTCAAATTGTATTTCACCGTAATGAAGAAAATCTAGGAACTGTCCGAAACATTAATACTGGCATTGCGAAAGCAACGGGCAAGTATATTAAGATTCTTGCTGCTGATGACATATATCCAGATAAGGATGTTCTAATGCGGCAGGTTGAGTGCATGGAATCTTCGAAGGCAAAAGTTATTATTTCAAAATACAGTAACTGCGATTCTCAGCTTAATCCTGTTTATGATATGAGAACCACTTTATCAAATGAACTCTTATCTTTAGTGTGCAAACTCAATTTTGACGAAAGTGAGGTGCTGATAAAAAGGTGTAATCTTTTCCCAATCGCTGTACAGGCGTGTATGTTTAGGCGATGCTTTTTTGATGAATATGGATGCTTTGACGAACGATTCAGGCTTGTTGAGGATATTGAAATGTCAAGGCGCCTTCGTAAGAATATCGACATATGCTACTTACTTGATATCAATTCAGTAGTACATCGGTGCGAAATCGGTGTTTCGAGCAAAAGAAATGATAAGAAAGCATTGTCTGTGTCCCGTCAACAATACTTACAGGATGTTTTGTTGACTAAACAAGATGAACTTGCAGGATGCCATGGCTGCCTTAGAAAGGTGGGAATACATGAGGAAATTCGTTTTATCAAGTTTATGTGCAAAAAAAAGAAAACGGTGTGTACCAAACTGTCATATATTGATGCGGCTACCTACCATTTAATCTTATGTTTATTAGTAAAATGTAGACAATTTGCATTGTCAAAAAAAGTGGCTATGAAGAATGTTTAAAAAGTCGACAATCAAGGATAGAGTGTTAGGAAATGATTTCCTCAAGGATGTACTAAGTATCGGCGGTGGAAAGCTGATATCACAAATTATCTCGATGTTCTCGATACCAATATTAAGTCGTATTTTTGATCCGAGTGTATTTGGAGACCAGCAAATTGTAGTATCAGCGGCTACGATTATCTTGTCATTCGTTAATCTAGGCCTTGGTTCATCGATTATGGCAGCTGAGGATGAGAACGAGGCTAAGGAGCTGTTTGTTACAAGTACCGTCATTATGACAGCAATAACGGCACTAATAATATCTGGCATCTATTTCTTTAATGCCACCGACGCCATACTTAACGTCAGTAAGGGAAATGGATATGAGCTGCTTATTTTAGCGGCATATATTGTCTTTTTTAACTTGTCGACAAATTTATCAATTTTAGCAAATAGGTTTGGTAAAAACAGATTGTTGCTTGTTAACCCGATAGTGAATTCAGTTTGCAATCTAGCTATAGCAGTACCACTTGGATTACTTGGCTTCGGATATGAGGGCGTTATGCTAGCAAGCATTGTTGGTCTTGCAATCGCTGTAATACAAATGGGTGTTAGACTTAGGCCAATTCCCGCAACATATTCAAGATTAATACTTGTTGGGAATTTTAAGAAGTATGTTAACTATATAAAGTTTCAAAGTGCAGCTGGACTGCTTGGAACTGCATCTCAACAAATGCCCACACAGGTATTGTCGCGAATGTTTGATAACAGCACGCTAGTTGGCAACTATTCAATGTGCGTGAATTTGGTAAACTACCCAATATCACTGATTGGTAATCCGATTAGTACAGCATACTTTAGGAAGGCTTCAACCTTGTATAGGCAGAATGGAGGCTTATTCGATGATGTTAGTGATTTTTCATATAGCATTGTCAAACGTCTGCTGATGCTTACTACGATTCCTGTTTGCATTTATATCTGGTTGGGTACGCCACTTGTTAAATTTGTATTAGGAGACGCATGGGAGTTAGCTGGAGAGATATCCGTTATTCTGATTTATCCTTATGTTCTAGGCTTTTGCGCAACGTGTATTACATATTGCCGAGTAAGTATTGGGAAACAAAAAGTTAATCTTCTTATTTCTGTAATTAAGGTTATTATAACGGCAGGCGGGTTTGCGTTCGCCGCAATCGCAAAATTTGAGTTTGTACAGACTGTGTCGGTGTACGCTATAACTTTAGCAATAGGGCATATCCTTGATATGGGAGCGAGTTTCTACATAATGAAGAAAAACTATATAAAGTATGTAAAGTGTGTGGCGATAAGTAGCACTGTGTGTGTGTCAATTTTGATAATTCAGCTGATTAGCCAATAAAAGTGAAGGAAAAGATTGCTAATGAATACAAGTGATAAGTTCTCTGTTGCATTATTTGTGCCTTCTTGTGATAAATATTTTGATGTGATTGATCAGTTCTTTGAACGACAAGAGAAATTCATGGGTTGGTGGAAGTACAATAGGTATGTTGTTACAGAACAAAAGAGCTATAAGCGGGAAGGCGTTATCTCTCTCTGCTCCTATCCTTCTGATGCATGGTCTGAACGGATGCGTAAAGTGCTTGAAAGCCTGAATGAAAAGTATTATTTGTTTCTTCTTGATGACTACTTTATCTGTGAAGATGTTAATCAAGGTGCACTTATAAATGCGCTGAAAATTATGGAAGAGGAGGACCTGAGATACTACAAACTGGTCAATAACCCCATAATCAAGCATAAGTGTGAAAAATACGATTATCTGACACCGATCCCTGATAATGTGCGGTATGGTATTAACTTAGCAGAGTGCATTGTGCGTAAGGATTTCTTCCTAGAACTGCTGGGCGAAGATGGTATTAGTGTCTGGCAGGTGGAGGCTAAACCTCTTGAAAGCATCACAAAGAAGTTTTCTGGATACATTCCGGGTTGTGTTGCAGATAAGCGAAATATTATTTCGATACGATATGCAATAATGAAAGGAATGTGGGCACCTGCTACTATCAAATATTTTGCGAAAATAAATATACCCATCCGGCTGTGCGATAGGTCAGTCCTCAGTTTTATGTATATTACTCGGCTCAAAATTAATAATGCAGTTAATAAGCTTTTGACTCCATCTATAATCCGATTGTTAAAGAAAATTCTAAGTAAAATTGGCTTCAAGTTTGCTTCCCAATATTAGTATGGGAGTGAGAACTATAAAAGTTAGCATAATGATAACTTGCTATAATAGCGAAGATACTATTGATAGGGCAATCGAGAGTGCCGTCACACAAAAAATGCCGTTTCAATGGGAACTCTTAATAGGCGATGACGGTTCGAGCGATAAGACAGTAGAGAGAATACGAGCGTGGATTGACCGCTATCCTCAGAATATTAGACTGTTTATTATGGATCGTGCAGCGACAAATGAGAAGTCTGGTACGCGTGCAGCTAGAAACAGGGCAAATCTACTTCAGAATGCTGTTGGTGAATACTTGACATTTCTTGACGGAGACGATGAGTTCATCGACACAGGGAAAATTGCCATGCAGGTGGAACTCCTGGATCTTCCTGAATATAGTGGGTGTGCATGTGCTGCTCATAATATTATAGCCAATATACAATCAGAAAACAGACGATATGCTATGGTTGATGAAAGTATAGCGGCTGGAGTTGTTCAACCTAAAGATTATTGGCGCAATCTCTACTTCCATACAGACACAATTCTATTTCGCCAGAATTGTAGGGATATGATGTTTAAGGATGCCTACCGAGATTACTTGAACGATAATTTTATTACTTACCTAATTATTCAGCACGGTACTATTCTGTACACAAAAGACTTGATGACACAGTATAATATCACAGGAAATGGCTTGTGGACTGGAAATAAACGAGTTTTTGGCTGTTTCAGGAACTTGATTCTTTATGATCTTGAGTTGCGCATCAATCCGAAACTGAAAAAAGAAGCATTCCGTAGACACCTTTATGATATTTTGTATGTCTTTAGGCATCACAAGGATGATAGTGACCAAGATATTTTAGGTCTGGTAAGAAATTTGGACGAAAATGAGTTCCCGTTTACTCGTCTGTTAGCAAAAACAACGGATTTGTCTTTTGCACAAAAGTGCACAAAGATGAAGTTAGTTATTAAAGCGCGGTGCTTTAGCTTACAGCTTCATATCAGTAGGTTAGGCATATATATCAAGCGACTGCTCAAAAAAACAGCAGAATAATGCTGTGATTGAGTTTTGAATATTAAAAGCACAAAGATTTGGAGGATAACACAATGAACGTCGAGTTTGCAGTTTTAGAGAGACAGTACAAGAAGTATCAGAATGAATATGAGACAGCTGCGCTACGTGTGCTAAGATCCGGCTGGTATATACTCGGAAATGAACTTGTAAAGTTTGAGGAGGATTACGCGGCTTTTCATAGCGTAAAACATTGTGCAGGTGTTGGCAATGGGTTTGATGCATTAAGACTTGCTTTGTCTGCGCTTGGTATTGGTAAGGGCGACGAGGTGATTGTTCAGACGAACACTTTCATTGCTACGGCATTAGCTATTACTGAGACTGGGGCAACACCTGTATTTGTTGAGGCTGATGCATACTTTGGCGTCGATGTAGCTTCTATTGAAAAAGCGATAACTCAAAAGACAAACGCAATAATGACGGTTCATCTTTACGGGCATCCGTGCAATATGGACCCGATTATGGGAATTGCGAAGAAATATAATCTCTATGTTGTTGAAGACTGCGCCCAGGCACATGGGGCACGATACAAGGGTAGACTTGTTGGCACGATTGGTGATATGGGTTGCTTTAGCTTTTACCCCATGAAGCCGATCGGGGCGTTTGGCGATTCAGGCGCGGTCATTACCAATAGTGATGAATTGGATGAAAGGGTTAGAATGATTCGTAATTATGGTAGCAAAATCAAGTATAAGCACGAAATAATTGGTATCAATAGTCGGATGGATGAGATACAAGCGGCTTTAACTGGAGTCAATCTCAATCACGTTGAGGCTGGAAATGACGAGAGGCGTGTGATCGCCGCTAAGTACATCGCCGGCATTAGAAACGCAAAGATAACACTTCCGAAAACACGCCCGGATTCCGAGCATGTCTATCATGTGTTTGCGATTTTGTGCGATGAGAGGGATAGGCTGTATAAGTTCCTGGGTGATAATGGCGTTCATGCACAAATTCATTACCCCATTTCTTGTCATTTGGCGGGCTGCTATTCTGATTTAAGCTATTATACTGGTGATTTCCCGATTGCAGAAGGCTTTGCTTCACAAGAACTGAGTCTTCCAATTTACGTTGACATGCCGGACGATGAGATAGAATATGTGATTGATACAATAAATCGATTTGAATAAGTTGACTTCAAATTGTTTGCTGAGTTCATAAAACGGGAAACCGAAACGATATTTGTTAGAACGATAAGAGTATTAATAAACTTTATGGGGTGAGAACAAATGCAATTACGAAAACTAAAAATGAAAGACGCCAGTCTCATGCTAGAATGGATGCATGATGATAGTGTTGTTCACGACTTGCACACTGATTTTGCTTCACGAACGTTGAAAGACGCAGAAGAATTCATTGTAGCAAGTGCTAATGATTCATCGAATTTGCATCTGGCGATTGTTACTAATACTGACGAGTATATGGGAACAGTTAGCCTAAAGCACATAGACAGGAATAAAAGCAACGCTGAATTTGCTATAACTGTGCGAAAATCTGCCATGAGAAGAGGGTATTCTTGGTTTGCAATGTCTGAAATTATCAGGATTGCGTTTGAAGAAATGGGATTAGATTGTGTATATTGGTGCGTCTCTAAGCAGAATTTTCGAGCTGTCAAATTCTATGACAAGCATAGGTTTAATGAATCTATCGATATTTCAACTGATTTATTAGGACGGTATAGCGGAGTTAGCAATTTAAAATGGTATTCTGTCTTGCGCGGATATGATTATCAAAACTTAGCGGCAAATAGGAATAACATCCTTGAGTGCAAAATAACAAGAATTAAAACCATACCGACAGTAGATGCAGGAGAATTGTCTTTCTTTGAAGCGAAAAACGATATACCGTTTGAGATAAGGCGTATTTACTACATATCAAAAGTACCAGAAGGAGTCCGAAGAGGGTTTCATGCCCATAAGACGTTGAAACAGCTATTGTTCTGTCCTTACGGTAAAATTCAACTGATATTGGATGACGGTACAAAGAAGGATGAGATAACTTTAAGCGATCCGTCGGTAGGCGTAGTGATTGATAGACCAATTTGGCGAGAGATGCTCTGGCTCCAAAAATATTCTGTTCTGTGCGTGGCTGCATCTGAACTATATGATGCAACTGATTATATTCGCGATTATAAGGAGTTTTTGGCTTATTTGCAAGGAGGTAAAAGATGAAGGGTATTATATTAGCTGGTGGTGCCGGTACTCGGCTCTATCCGCTTACTATGGTTACAAGTAAGCAGCTTTTGCCTGTTTATGATAAGCCGATGATCTATTATCCGATTTCAACCTTAATGCTTGCTGGTATTAGGGACATTCTGATTATATCTACCCCCACAGATTTGCCAAACTTTGAAAGGTTGCTGGGGGATGGAAGCCAGTTTGGTATTAAGCTCTCCTACAAGCTTCAACCTTCACCGGATGGTTTAGCTCAGGCATTTATTATTGGAGAAGATTTTATCGGTGACGATCTGTGCGCTATGGTGCTTGGAGATAACATCTTTTATGGCGGTGGCCTTACATCAATGTTGAGCAACGCTGTAAAGAATGCAGAAGAAGGCTATGCAACTATTTTCGGCTATTATGTGAATGACCCGGAACGCTTTGGCATCATGGAGTTCGATGAAGACTGGAATATTCTTTCCGTCGAGGAGAAGCCCAAGAACCCGAAAAGCAATTACTGCATCACTGGCCTTTATTTTTATGATAACCGAGTGGTTGAGATGGCTAAAAAAGTTAAGCCGTCGGCACGTGGAGAGCTAGAAATCACATCGTTAAACGATATGTATCTTCATGATGGAACATTGAAGGGGCAGATTTTAGGTCGTGGCTTCGCCTGGTTGGATACAGGGACAATGGATAGCCTTATTGAAGCGGCAACATTTGTACAGATGATTGAGAAGCGTCAAGGTGTAAAGATTTCAGCATTGGAAGAAATAGCGTATAGGCAAGGCTGGATATCTAATAGGCAACTTACTAATACTGCGGAAAAATATGGTAAATCATTGTACGGCGAACATCTTCGTAAGGTTGCAAACGGAACACTGAAATATTAATCATGTGGAGGAGTAGTATATGACAATTATTGTAACCGGCGGTGCTGGCTTCATAGGCTCGAATTTTATTTTTTATATGTTGGACCGGCATCCAGATGACCGTATTATCTGTTTGGATAAGCTGACCTATGCAGGAAACCTGTCTACACTGGCACCGGTAATGGATAAGCCCAATTTCCGCTTTGTGAAGGCAGATATCTGCGACCGGAAAGCTGTATTCAAACTGTTTGAAGAAGAGCATCCGGACATGGTGGTGAACTTTGCGGCGGAGTCCCATGTGGACCGCTCTATTGAGAACCCGGGTGTGTTCCTGCAGACCAATATCCTTGGTACCGCCACCCTGATTGACGCTTGCCGGAAGTATGGTATCCAGCGGTATCATCAGGTTTCTACCGATGAAGTGTATGGCGACCTGCCTCTGGATCGGCCCGACCTGTTCTTTACTGAGAAGACACCCATCCATACCAGCAGCCCCTACAGCAGTTCCAAGGCTGGGGCTGATCTGCTGGTGCTGGCATATCACCGTACCTTTGGTCTGCCGGTGACCATCAGCCGCTGCTCCAACAACTATGGTCCCTTTCACTTCCCGGAAAAGCTGATTCCCTTAATGATCGCCAATGCGTTGAACGATAAGCCGCTGCCGGTCTATGGTGCCGGTGAGAACGTGCGGGATTGGCTGTATGTGGAGGACCATTGCAAGGCCATCGAGCTGATCATCCATAAGGGAGGGGTTGGTGAGGTCTATAATATCGGTGGCCATAATGAGATGCGGAACATCGACATTGTAAAGATCATCTGCAAAGCATTGGGCAAACCGGGAAGCCTCATCACCTATGTCACCGACCGTAAGGGTCATGATATGCGTTACGCCATCGACCCGACCAAGATCCGCAACGAGCTGGGTTGGCTGCCGGAGACAAAATTCGCTGATGGTATCCAGAAGACAATTCAATGGTATCTGGATAATCGCGAGTGGTGGGAGACCATCATCAGCGGGGAATACCAGAATTATTATGAAAGAATGTATGGGAACAGGTAACCAAATATGAGCTTATTTACACATAGGACCTTATTAATCACCGGTAGCACCGGCTCTTTTGGTAATGCTGTTCTTAACCGCTTCCTTACCACTGACATTGGCGAGATCCGCATCTTCCCTACTACTCCTTTACAAAGGCTATTTTGGAAGGAAAGCCAATTAAGGTTTTTAACAATGGTGATATGTACAGGGATCTTACTTATATAGATGATATCGTAACCGGTATTGTTAATATTCTACCTAATCCACCACAGAAGGATGAAAACGGAGCACCGTATAAAATATATAACATTGGCAATAACAAACCGGAAAAGCTGATGGAATTTATACAGACCCTGGAACAATGCCTGGGAAAAGAAGCGATTAAAGAATACTATCCCATGCAGGCGGGGGATGTATATCGGACCTATGCAGATGTAACTGAGCTGATGAAGGACGTTGACTTTAAGCCGGATACTCCTATTAGCGTTGGTTTGGAGAGATTTGTTAGATGGTATAAGGAATATTATGAAATTTAATAGATTGAGAGGGGAGAATTGAGATTGAAAATAGCAGTAGCGGGTATAGGATATGTTGGACTTTCTAATGCCGTTTTATTAGCTCAACATAATGAAGTAATAGCCTTTGATATCATTCAACAAAGAGTAGATATGATTAACAGAAAAGAATCTCCAATAGTAGATAATGAGATTGAAGAGTTCTTAACAACGAAAGAATTAAATTTAATTGCTACAACTGATACATATAAAGCTTTTTCAGATGCTGAATATATCATTATCTCTACACCTACAAACTATGACCCAGATAAGAATTTTTTTAATACAAGAACTGTTGAAGCAGTAATTGCAAACGTGCTTTCAATTAATCCGGATGCAGTTATGGTTATTAAATCAACCGTTCCAGTAGGTTACACAGAGAAAGTTAAAAAAATGTTTGAAACCGATAATATTATATTCTCACCTGAATTCTTACGAGAAGGAAAAGCTCTATATGATAATTTGTATCCATCGAGAATTATCGTTGGAGAACAAACAGTAAGAGCAAAAATATTTGCGGATTTATTATTACAAGGTGCTATCAAAGAAGATATTCCGGTGTTGTTTACAGAATCGACGGAAGCTGAAGCAATAAAACTATTTTCTAATACATATTTAGCATTAAGGGTGGCTTATTTTAATGAACTAGATACTTATGCTGAAATAAGAGGGTTAAACACAAAACAGATTATTGAAGGTGTTGGACTTGACCCAAGAATAGGCAGTCACTACAATAATCCTTCCTTTGGTTATGGTGGATACTGTTTACCTAAGGATACAAAACAACTAAGAGCTAATTATGAAGAGGTTCCGAACAATATTATTGGCGCAATAGTAGATGCAAATAGAACCAGAAAAGATCATATCGCCGATATGATACTGGCAAGGAAACCACAAATTGTGGGCATCTATCGTTTAACCATGAAAACTGATTCAGATAATTTCAGAGCCTCGTCAATACAAGGAATAATGAAAAGAGTTAAGGCTAAGGGTATTGAAGTAGTGGTTTATGAGCCCGTATTACAAGAAGATACTTTTTTTAATTCTAAAGTAATTAGAGATTTAGAAGAGTTCAAAAGTATATCCGATGTTATTGTTTCAAATAGATTATCTAATGATCTTTCTGATGTTGAAGAGAAAGTTTATACGAGGGACTTATATAATAGAGATTAAAATCTCGAAGGCTTCAAGTACTCGTCCTTATTTGTTATTTGCTGATTGATTAGCCCCTTCGTAATGAAGGTGTTTTTTTAGATTAAAGCTTAAGGAGTGGTACAGTGACTCATTATCGCAGCTACTTAACCTGGCTTAATAATTCATACATAGATGAAGATATAAAGGAAGAATTAAGACAAATACAAGACAATGAAAAAGAAATAGAAGAAAGATTTTATAAAGACTTAGAGTTCGGTACTGCAGGTCTCAGGGGAATAATTGGAGCCGGAACTAATAGAATGAACAAATATACAGTGA